>Ga0081473_154821_pt1 | contig 29296 bp, 28 predicted proteins | sample CisSprmetagenome_FD_70977 | JGI IMG/M metagenome (GOLD analysis project Ga0081473, IMG submission 70977) | Hypoxic/sulfidic aquatic microbial communities from Cistern Spring, Yellowstone National Park, USA v2 (version 2) | ecosystem: Environmental > Aquatic > Thermal springs > Hot (42-90C) >...
AAATTTGTGAACTAAACTACTTGTTCCGCCAGTCAATATCAGGCCTATGACTATATAGTCTCTTAACTTCTGAGCCGCTATATCAGCCTTATCATCTGAAGAGACTATATCATCATAAAACTTTATGTCATGTTTTTCAAAATATCTTCTGAAGACCATGAGAATATTCTTGTAATAACCTTTCATGTGAACCTCTGAGACAAAAGGTATTACAATAATTTTGTTCGTATAAATCACCTCTCATAAAATTCAGAAACCAAAATATATTTTGCTAGTAGCTGAATATGTAAAAACTTTGTTCATGATCTCTTACGCAGATGTTCTTGGCGCGATGATTTCATAAAACAGATCTACTAGACGCCATGATGATCCTATTAAAGCGTTCTAGTGGTGAAACTCTGGATAAGTCTTTATAGGTTCGTAAAGCTAAAAGGAGAAAAATGTAAAAATAGGTCCAAAATTAGAAGAGTATCTATAAAGTATTCAGATTCGCTAGGCTGTAAGTTTGAGGATTAAGAATAAGCTATTAAGTTAAAAATGCAGAGGAAAAATAATATAAACCGGCCGCAAAATCTAAAGTGAGGCCCGAGAAATTCTTATAAGGATTAAAACTATCTAACAGCTTGAGCTAAACCTGTAAATAGAAAAGCGATCATGTGTCTGACGTCTATTGAAGGAACTAAAGATCAGTTATGATCCTAAAGATATTATTTTATTTCTATGGATATCAACGAGAATATAAGAGAGAAAGTTAACAAAGTTAACTAAGAGTAAATAATCTAAGGCAGGAGTAATATTATTAATCTTAACTAACAACATTAATGAGTAGGTCAGAAAAGGAAGATAATGAAAAATAAATTAAAACTCTGAGTCCGATAATAGAGCAAGCAATGTAAACTTTTTAATGAAGGATCAATGGAAGCGCGGAAACTTTTAAAGAGGAGATTCTAGGAAACGAATTTAATCTCAGTGAATACTCCTAGAAACTATATGTTTAAGAGTACACGGGTTATAATAGACAGAAATCTAATTCTTGAAAATAGCTATTTGCTTAAATATTATATTAGGATTACACTAATGTTTAAAACGATCATCTTATGTAAATATCTTAAGAATAATCTATAAATTATTAAAAGAACTTGAACTGTTTATAGTTTTTATAATCAGCTGAACCTCTTTATATTAAATGATGTTTGTTTTATTTTTCCTAATGCTAGGTCTACAATTAATTTTGCTGCACCTGGTGCCTGTGTCCAGCCTAATCTACATCCTCCTGTTGCTACAAATATCTTATCATTAATTTTATCAATTATTGGCAATCCATCTGGTGCACATGGTCTATAACCTATTGTTATATCTATGATCTCAAAATTGCTAATGACACGTTTGATTCTTTTGATAATCTCTCTCAAAGGTTTAGTATCTATACTAGAATCTGGGTCAAATCTTGATGATATTTTCAACCAATTATTAAAAGGCAGTATAAATATTCCTAGATCATCAAAAGAAGCTATATAATTAAATTTTGTTGTAGATTTTATTCTAATTCCAAATCCTTTAAAAGGCATTATTGGGATTCCTAATATCGATGAATAATATCCAGCAGCAACAATAATTACATCACTCTTCACTATTCTACCATTATTTAGATAGACAGAATCTTCATTTATATCCCATACAAAAGCTTTAATAAAACGAGTCTTACTTCTCTCAAGTTCTCTTAATAATCTATTTATCAATAGATCTGTTGATAACTTAGCAGTATCTTTAAATATTATCGCATATCTACCCATAAGTTCAGATACTTCAAACTTAGGATTAAGAGGATCTTTTTTAGCTTTTTTAATAACATTCTCAACATTATTTGTCAATTCATAATATGGTTCTTCAGAATATTCAAAGTCATTTTTCTCTTCAGCAAGTCTACGATAAGTCTCTCTCGAATGATCATTCATAATTTTTATAGCATTAATAATGTTCTCAGGTATTTTACGACCTAATTTACTAAAGTATTTAAATATCCAATTTTTATCAATATATTTAATTGTAGCATCATTTTTTCTAATCATATTAATGAACTGCATAAGATAACTAAATGTATTAATAATATTGATCCCGAGCGCTTTATACTCTAAAAGTCCAACAGCTGCTCTAGACCAGCTTCCGGGCTCCGTTTGATCAATTATTGTGACGTCAGCTCCTTCATTAATAAGATGATAAGCAATAAACAAACCATAAATACCGCCGCCAACTACAACAAAAGACATAAAGGTCATCCAAATTATTTCTTATCAAAATTATTTTATTTTTGTAAATTCGCCTTTCCTCCAGTCGATTAACGTAGCAACATTTAAAATTAAAGTCGCCTTTTATTAATACCTTGACACGTCCTCTCAATAGCTTCAACAACTTTCTTCATATTATGTGCTGGTATTTCTTCATCTATCCTCTTTAAATCGACCAAATCCAGCATTAGCAGATCATTCTCTCCTATAATACACGTAGAGGGTACATATAACACTTATAATCAGAATAATGATCACGAGACGAAAATTGCTATTATTATTCAAGATATAAATAATGAGTCGTGATAAAGATCATGAAAACATAATTATATCAGCAAAGTTTTTAATACTATTTCCTTAAGTAATGATATTAGTGAGAACGTTTCAGATACTAAGAAGCCGAATTCTGTGAGAACCCTTACTAATAACTTGCCAATGACACTTAAAAGATTATACCAGGATAGACCAGATCTTTAGTTAATGATGTTCGAGGGTGGTACTTGTATTATTTTTCATAAGGTATTAATGGAAAGTTATTCTTTTCTTAATACCTTTGGAAGACTTTCCGAGAACTGATCCCTGCCCAACCACGATAGTTTTGAAGGCTCTTCTTTAGATATTCTATGATCATTTATTATAAGAAGAATTTTTAATTCTTCGTAAGCCTCCCGATGATTTAAAGAAACAATCCTTTCAATCAAAAGGCTCCTTAAATATAGGCTCTTTTATTTAATATTTTAAACTTGGCTTAGCTCATCCCTTTCTGAGTGCAACATCATAGGCAGATGTTTCATGAAAATTTATATCATATATATCTAATAAGATCCTTGAGAAAAGATTAGAAAAGGTAATCAAAAAAATATATATTTTTCTAACAATATTTTATAGCGATGGTGATTAGATGAATAGAACACTCTATGTTGTATTATCAATAGTTTTATTAATAATAGGTTTGGTAGGAGGATATTTCTGGGGGCTAACAGCTGCACCTGTGACTGTTAAAACATTTACTGTTCCAACAACTGTCACAGTCGCTCCGGGAGCCGCACCTCCAGCAACATTAACAGTAACAGCTCCTCCAGCAACTATAACAGCTCCTGGAGCAGCCCCTACACTCTCAGGAGAGATTCCAATAGGAGTAACTATTCCGTTGACAGGCGTCTTATCAACATTCGGTGCTCAATTTAGAGTTGTTGCTGAGAAAGCTGCTGATGAGATAAATGCTTATCTAGCCTCTCTAGGGAGACCTTGGAGAATAAAGCTTATTATAGAAGATACTGCAACAGATCCTAAGACGGCACTAGATAAAGTGATGGCTTTACATGCAAGAGGTGTGAAAGTGTTTATAGGAATAGCATCTAGTGCCGAGGTAGCTGAGGTGAAACAGTATGCTGATGCTAATAAACTTCTTGTGATATCTCCTTCATCAACCTCCCCAGCGCTGGCTATTCCTGATATGATCCTTAGATATACAGCAAACGATCTTTATCAAGGAAAGGCCATAGCAAAAATATTATGGGTAAGAGGAGTTAGATATGTAGCTTTTATGTGGAGAGGAGATACTTGGGGAGACGGTCTCAAGAAGGCTACGGAAGACAATTTCAACAAGATATGTCAGGCAGCTGGAGGAGGCTGTGGAGTTCTTCAGGGAGTGAGATATGATCCTAAGGCTGTGGAGTTCTCAGTTGAGGTCAGCAGATTAGCAAGTATTGTTCAAGACGCTGTAAATAAATATGGTAAGGATAAAGTGGGTGTTGAATTAATAAGTTTTGAAGAGGCCAAGGGCATCTTCGCAGCTGCGAAAGCCTATCCTATTTTAGGAGAGGTAGTGTGGCAAGGATCTGATGGTACTGCAGGCATATCTCCTCTGCTAGATCCTGCTGTCGCAGACTTCGTGGTTAAGGTAAAGTTCTTCAATACTATTGAGACAGCCGGCGTCTCACCTTATACTGAGAAGATTAAGAAATGGGTCAGAGATGCTCTAGGTCAGGAGCCTTTATCATATACTTACTTTGTGTATGATGCTCTGTGGACTGTTGCATTAGCAATTGATTTGATAGGTAAATATGATGGTGAGGCTATTAAAAATGCTATTTATCTAGTGTTGCCTCATTACATAGGTGCATCAGGTTTTATACAGCTTGATGAAAATGGCGACAGAGTTCTTGCAGATTATGATATATGGGCTGTAGTGTATAAAGACGGCAAATACTCTTGGGAAATAGTGGGGTTATACAAAGGATTGACAGACAGCGTAGAATGGTATAAATAAATTATTTGAACAAATAAATTTTTTTAATTTAATATATATTACTCATCGGGTGTTTAAATGTCTTTGACCATAGATCCTGGGGTTATCTTAGAGTCAAGAGATCTTACGAAGAGATTCGGAGGTCTTGTCGCTGTTAACAAGGCTAATATTAAGGTGTGGAGAAATAAGATGACGCTTATCATAGGTCCTAATGGTGCTGGAAAAACTACTTTCGTGAATCTATGTACAGGTGTTCTTCGTCCTGATGAGGGGAGGATATTATTTGATCCTTATGGAAAAGGCGTTGCGATAGATATAACTGATAAACCTTCTCACGAGAGGTTTAGATTAGGCATGGCAAGAACATTTCAGATTCCTCAGCCTTTTCTCTCATTGACAGTGTTAGACAATGTCTTGATCTCTCTCAGGAATAGTGGTGAGAATCCTTTTTATGCACCTCTTAAAAAGTTGTGGAGCAGAGAAGAAGAGGAGAATATTGAGAAAGCATTTAAAATATTGAAAGATGTCGGCCTAGACAAATATTGGGATCTTGAGGCTAAAAGTCTTGGGGCAGGACAGCTTAAGATGCTTGAACTTGCAAGAGCATTGGCTACTGGAGCAAAACTTATAATACTGGATGAGCCTATCGGTGGAACAGATCCTGCTTATGCAAATGATATATTTAAACAGATTAGAAGACTTAGAGAGACTACAGACTTGAGCTTTCTAATTATTGAACATAGAATTGATATTGCAATACCCTTTGTAGATTATGTATATGCTATGGATAGAGGAAGAGTTATTGCTGAGGGAGATCCTAATAGCGTGATTAATAATCCACAGGTGATAGAAGTATATATCGGATAGGTGTTTAACATGCCCATATTATATACTAAAAAGATCTTCTCAGGCTATGGAGATCTAAGGGTCTTATTCAATATAAACTTCTCAGCTGAAGACAAAAAGATCACTGTCGTCGTAGGTCCTAATGGTGCTGGAAAAACCACTCTACTTAACACTATAACAGGCGTAGCAACTATTCATTCTGGAGAAGTAGTCTTCAAAAACAGAAGATTAAACGGAATGCCGCCATACTCAATTGCTAGAATGGGAATAGCATATGTGCCTCAGATGGGGAACATATTCTCAAATCTGACTGTAGAGGAGAATCTAAGGCTCTCAGGATATTTTCTCTCAGAAAATGAGTTGCTTGACAGATTAGAATATGTGTACTCTATGTTTCCAGTGTTAAAAGAGTTCAGATCTAGAAGAGCCGGAACATTAAGTGGTGGTGAGAGAAGAATGCTTGCCATAGGCCTGGGCCTGATGAGAAAGCCTGAAGTGATGCTTTTAGATGAGGTGACAACAGATCTTGCCCCGAAGATTGTTAAGAAAGTTCTTGAGACAGTAGTGAGATTGAGAGACGAGGCTAAGCTCACAATAGTATTAGTAGAGCAACATGCTGCAAGAGCTCTTCAGATAGGAGACAAAGCATATCTACTGGTGAGCGGCTCAATAAGATATGAAGGAGATCCTCAGGAGCTTCTTAGACATCCAGAGTTTTCTAAGCTGTATCTAGGGATCTCATGAAGAAAATTCTCTACAGAATCTTGCGTCGCTAATTTGTTCACATAATTCTTTTACAACACCTTTATGAATACTCTCTATAGAAAGTATCTGTGACAATGATAATCTCTTAAGATCCTCAATATTTCTCACTCCATGATTATATAATGCTCTCGCTCTAACCCTGCCGATACCTCTCAACTGAACAAGCTCTAACAACTCTCTCTTGACTCCTGTCTCAAGTCTTTTAGAAAGCTCATCAAATATCTTTGAATATCTCTTAAACTCTGTCTCAGCCAATACTTTTGATAACGCATATGAGATCCATGTCGCGGTCTCGATGGCAACCCTCAGATCTCCCAGCTGAATATTTGTTTTAGACATTATACTGTCTTCATCATACTCCTCGATCCACATGTTGAGAGCCTTAGCATATACATAGCCCGTCATATAAAGATCTTCATCAAGATCATCTGGAACCAGAGGTATCATTCCTCTGTCAAGCATCTCATAGACTTCCGTGGCAAGAACTTCTTTCTTAATTCTACGAGTTATGTTTCTGAGAAAATCAGGTGTCAATGTTATGAGATGAAGATAAAATAGCTCGTCGACTCCGGCGGTGTCAGAGTCTCTTAAAATATCAAATGTTCTCACGGCCGTCAAAGGATCGATGTATAGACTAGATACTAATCTTCCTAGTCTCGTCGCCTCTATATAACTATCGTCTTTAACAATGATCATCTCATAACTTGATAAAAGTCTAAGGATTCTTCCCACAGATCTTTTCCAGAAAGATTTTGTCAAAATCTCTCTCATATTCTTATAAGAATAGAATGTGTTCATCATGAAATCTATTATGCTATTAACATCATGAGCATAACCTGAGGCGAGCAGAGCCAGTATATGTATTCTCAGAGCTCTCTCATTGTTCAATGCTGAGTAGATATCCTCAGGTCTAGAGCTTATATATCTCACTGCTGTGTCGGGATCCATGTCTGCGATCACAACTTCTCCATAAGGATCATACTGAGGCCTTCCGGCTCTCCCAGCCATCTGTTTATACTCTAATATTGATATAGGCTCGTAATAACCTTTCTCATAACGATGTGTGTATATTATTACTCTTCTGGCAGGAAGATTCACTCCAGCAGCTAAAGTAGGTGTTGCAACAACTATTCTAAGGATCTTTTCTCTAAAACCTTTCTCAATAATTTTTCTAGCCTCAGGAGAGAGACCTGCGTGATGAAATGATACTCCTCTCAGAAACAGTTTTGATAACAACTCTCTCTCGATCCTTGAGGAGACATTCTCATTCAAAAGATCTATAAGCTCTTTAGTTTTGCCACTATATCTACTTAACAAAAGACTCATCTCAGAAGCAATTTTAGAAGCAGTATTCTCAACATCTCTTCTAGACTGTTTGAAAATAAGGATCTGATAGTCGTCTCTAACAGCTTTAGAGACTGAGTGGCTAATAAGATCTCCTGCAACATCTTCTTGAGAGCCGTTCTCAAAAAATATCTTGCTCTTCTTCTTATCATAATACCCCTGGATCAGTGGCACAGGTCTCCAGTCGCATTCTATAGTCTCAGCGTTAAGCCATCCGCCTATGTCCTCTGGATTTCCTATTGTGGCGCTCAAACCAATTATCTGCCAGCTGTTTCTAAGAGCTCTGGAAAGGATCATCTCAATGACAGGTCCTCTCTCATCATCACCTAAGACATGGATCTCATCAACAACTACTGCGCCAACATCTCTAAGCCATGAAGGTCTCTGTCTCATTATTGCATCAAGTCTCTCATATGTTGTCACTAAAACATCATATCTCTTAAGATCTTCACTTGGACTATCATAATCACCTGTGCTTATACCTATTTTAGCTCCTAAACTTCTGAAATGATCTATAAGATCTTCGTATTTCTCAGTTGCAAGAGCCTTCAAAGGGGTAGTATATATTCCTTTGAAGCCGTTGAGAAAAACATTCATAAGAGCCATATAAGCTATGAGACTTTTACCACTTGCAGTAGGTGTTGAGACAATGATATTCCTGTTTTTGAAAAGTCCTCTTGATACAGCCTCCGCCTGTGGAGGAGTGAGATATTTATATCTCTCTCTCAAAAGATCTTTTATCTTCTGAGGCATAGGAACAAGATCTATGTCGACAGGCTGTCTAGGACATTCTCCTTCTCTACTCATCTCACTCACATTCTTCTCTGAAAAAGCTTTGTCTTAACAATTATATAACTTCTACCACTAATATTCATAGGAGATCTTTATGAAGAAATATTCTGAAGAAGAGATCATGAGAATGAGAAGAGCTGTCTCAAGAGAGGTGCTTAAGATCATTGAAGATGAGAAGCCTGAGACGATAGGTCTTGGAAGCGGAGGCACCGTAAAGATCTTTATTGAGGAGCTTCCACAAGATCTTTTGAGAAAAAAATGTTTTATATCAACTAGCATAGACACCTCAATAGCCTTGAGAAACAGAGGAGCGAGATGTATAGAAGATCTTTTCTCGCCTGAGAGAATAGATCTTTATGTAGATAGTGCTGATGAGATTGATCGTGATGGAAATCTTTTGAAAGGTGGTGGAGGAGCATTATTTAGAGAGAAGATCGTTATGTATAGCTCAGATCTTAAGATAATAATTGCTGACGAGACAAAACTAGTGAGCTTCTTAGGTGAAAAAGGGTTTCTACCTATAGAGATAGTCCCCTACGCATATAATTATGTGAGAAACAGATTAAAAATGATGGGTCTAGAGATAAAGATCAGAACTGGAGGCGGAAAACTAGGACCTGTGATTAGTGATAATGGAAATTTTATTGCTGACATAATATTGAGAGAGCCTATAAAAGATCCTGAGAAAACAGATCTTATGATAAGATCTGTTGAAGGAGTTGTTGCAACAGGAATATTCCCATATAAAGACTATAAGATCTTTATAGGAGAAGCTGGCGGAAGGATCTTACGTCTTAAATAATTATCTGTTTCTAGAGATCTCTCTGAATCTTATGTGTTCATTCAATGAGTATTTGACACAATTTCTGATCCCTTCTCTAGGGATCATCTCTCTACATCTATCTATAGATATGATCGATTCTTCACTGATGAACTCTTCGAGAGTCTGCACATTTTTGGTATGAAGATTATTATCAAGAAGACAGTATGGACCTGCGTATCTAAATAGTCTCGGATGGATCTTTATGAGCTCGTCTCTTAACATCCATGCGACAAGTCTGATCTCTTTCTGAGCATGTGTACACATTCTAAGCCCTAGGAAATGTAGTATCTCTCTTGCATTCATAGTAACCACGATCTTTGTTGCAATAGCCTGTGGAAGAATATATCTAGCCTCCTCACGTTCTAAACCTCTTCTCCTAAGATCCCAGTATGATTCAACTGCTTTAGCATATTGATATGCTGTAAAATATTTTGTATCAAGATCCCAGTCAGGATCTATAAAAAATATCTCTGAGATCTTCTCAAGATCTTTGGAAGACCTGTTTAATAATCTCTCAGCAAGATCTCTCCAATAGCCAGGATCCTCAGGCTGTAGAAGCTTGTCATTATATCTCTGAGAAAGCTGTGTGTACGAGGCGATCCTATGTCTAACAAGCTGATGACTACATACTCTTGAACATACGATCTCGAAGGTGTATACAGAGTGTTCCCATGGAGATAGATGACCTCTTTTCAAAGTCTCTCTAATCCATATATCAACTTCTTCATCATTCATCTTAGAATCGATCTCTTCAATATCTTTAGAAGACAAAGATCTTTTCGAAGATATTGCTACGAGACGATCCCCATCCTCTGTATAGCTTATGACTCTTACTCTAGGAAGCATTATATCCACATTAAAAAAGCTTGTATAAAAAATAACTCTTTAAAAAAATAGGTATAAAAAACTTTTTAAATAGGAGACCACTTGATTCCGTATTGACTCTTCCACTCCTCAAACTCTTTCTTCAGATCACCTGATAACGGCCCAGATAATCTATACCAGCCGGCTTTCGACTTGGCAGACTCAGGTGCCTGAGAACTCTGCCATATACAATTCACAGGACATACCTTCACACATTCAAAATCGTTGGTACATTTATCCCATATCAGACGTGCCTTCCCATTTTCATCAAGCTCCAGAGCCTGCCCAGGACACACAGCAACACATGCTCCACAGCTTATACATGCATCTTGATCTATTACAACGCTCTCTTTCGCCATAACATCACCAGTATAATATGTTTATTTCAAATATTTAAGCATATATACAAAATTTTTGAATATAAATTAGATTATCTATGATATCAAATAAATAGATGACCCTATCAACTGTATAAATCTATAGAAATCTCTTCTAAATCTGAAGAGGCCGATCCCGGCTTGCCAAGGCTGCGAGTCCTTGCGGACCTCACAGCCTTGACAACGCGGCCGGCTTAACTTCCGGGTTCGATATGAGTCCGGGTGTTGCCCGGCCGCTATGGCCGGGTCGGCCATTTATAATGTTGATTTTCTCAGCTTTTAAATTTTATTGTATTCTCTTCTCATATCTCTTGATATATTTTAATGCTCTGCTCAGATTTCCTGTCAATCTGAGGGGTATAAATGATGCTGGTGTGTCTTTTATATCTCTTATTCTTGTGAACGCCAGTAATACTGTGTCTATGTCTGTAGATATTATTCTTATTATCCCATATCTAGTCTCCTGATCATATCTTATCAGCTTCACTCTGCTATCGATAAGTCCTGAGAGTCCTAGAAATCTTCTCATATAATCATCTAGAAAGCTTCTGAAAGTCTCGAAATCAGGAGATCCTCCTATAGTGTACAATTTAAATACTAGATATCTTTTTCTAGGTTTTCTCTCTTTTTTCAATAATCATCTCCTCAACAAATTTTTTGTTCCATCTCTCTAGAAGAGTATACCACGAGTATGTGAGAGATCCTCTTACGCCAGTTATATATCTCTCTAACAATCTCATAGAGCCTGGTGAGAAAAGTTCTTCAAATCTTCTCGCTCCAGATGATAATATTACGTCAACACCATTTATCAAAGCTTTTCTCACACAATATTTTATATATCTTAGATATCTAGGGAACAACTCTTCATCTAATAATGGTCTCGCAAGAATCTCTAGAGACGCTGATCCTCCTCTCATAGCCTCGATCTGTTCATCAGAACAATATTCATAATTCTCCTCGTCTATTAATATCGTGAATGTCAAACGGATCTTTCCTCCTCTTCTCATAGAATTCTTATCTAAAGGTCTGAAAACAATTAGATCCTTGATTTTATGACTGATCTGGTCTGCATCCTCTATATATAATCTTTTTATTGTTATAAGATCTCTCTCTCTCAGAAGATTATTATAAGTGTCAAAAATCTCGTCTTTAAGACCTACAACTCGTATTCTATTTCTCGAGATAAACTCTATCATGTTTTCATCAAGTCTCTCTATATAAAGATCTGCCCAACGAATCATCTTATACTCACTTTTTGATAAGACTTCTCAGATAATTATCAAGATCTTTAATATTTTTTGCTCCTGATATTCCAACAGCTATTCTTATTATATCATCATCAAAGCCTATGCTTACCTCTCCTTTATATGCATCTTGTTTAGATAATCTTATGAATAATTTTCTTGTCGAAGGATCGTATCTATCTTCTAATGAGAGAAGAAGGATCTCTTTTTCTGAGCTGCTTAATCTATTCAATATATATGAGAGGATTTTCTCAGCATCATTATTCTCAATTTTTATTCTATAGATCCTTATAGGATCTTTGTAATGACCATATGTGTCTGTATATTCAATTCTCTCTCTAACAACTCCCCTAAGATCTTCTGGCAGTATATTTAAGATCGCTCTTAAGACTTTCTCAGGATCTTCTGTCGCATGAGCTATACTTGATATCTCAATATTTATAGCCTTGATCTTTCTCATAGAAACGTCTCATCAAATAATTTATATTTATCAGAGCAATAATTTATTTCAGATGATGACCGCTCGCCGTGTGAATAATGATCGGATGAACCTCCTCTGATCATACGGTCTTCAGATATGGTAGCGAAGGTCTCTTGCTCAATAGATGAGGCATGCCCAGATCAGTCTTTGGATAATCATTCTGTTTCTCTTCAAGGATCTTTAGAAACTCCTCTAGTTTATAAGTTCTCTGAATGCCGCTCTCTCTTTCTCTAACAGTTATGGTGTCTGTAGCCACTTCTCTCTCGCCTATGAAGACTGTGTAGTAGACCCATTCTATTCCAGCATCTCTCATTTTTTTAGCAAGCGTCTCATCACGATCATCTATATCAACTCTGTAGCCTCTCTCAGCTATTGTCCTATAGATCTTCTCAGCATGATCAAGATAGCTTTTAGACACAGGAATAATTCTTATCTGAATAGGAGATGCCCAGAATGGTAGTGATGGTGTGAGACCTTCTCTCTCTTTTAATGCTGCAGTGTCAAACAACATGTATATATATCTCTCTAGACTGCCTATGATAGCTGTGTGAATAATGATCGGATGTCTCTCAACCCCGTTTTCATCAACATATTTAATGCCGAACCTTTTTGCATTGCCAACATCTATCTGAAAAGTAGCTATCTCTCTAGGTTTTCCAGCAGAATCTATTATGTTATACTCAATATTTATAACCCAATAATATATGTCGTCAGGAACAACAGTTATAAGAGCAGGTCTGCCGTCTCTTCTCACAAGCTCTCTGAGATAATCAATCTCTTCCTCCAAGAATCTTTTTGTCACATTTATTATAGCAACATAATCTCTGCCAAGCTTCTTGGCCTCTTCAAAAATCTTGTCTCTGACTAGAAGACCTATTCTCTTGGCCTCCTCAAGATCTCTGGTTAATATATGAAGATCTGGCATAAAGAATCTTCTCAATCTAAATCCTAGAATAAGCTCTCCTCTCTGCTCATATCTATAGCTGTCAGCAACTTCAAACATTCCCATAGGAAGATCTTTATAACTGATCACCCAGTCTTTTAAAATAGCAAATTGCTGATGACAGGCAGCGTATCTCATTACTAAAGAGGATCCCTCCATAGAGACCTCGTAAAGTCTGTCTCCAAATAGATCAGCATGTTCTTTGACTGCAGGAACATTAAGATCAAACATGTTAGTGCCTTTGACCCGGAACACTGGAATACCTAATGAGTTGACAACTTTCCAAGAATATTCTGAGACGACCTCTAAGATTGTTGCTGCATGAGGCTCATATCTCATGTGGCCATGATCAGAATACTCCTCCCATTCAAAACCAAATTTCTCCATATACTCAGCTCCTCTAGGTCTCGTCTTCTCAAGTTCTCTCTTAAAAACCTCTTTCTCGACAAGAGCTTTCAGATAAGGATCTTTATAATCATATTGATAAGGATCATATAGTTGACCATCTAGATCTAGTATAAGAAAACTTTTCTGAATAATCTGTCTCCTCCTCTCCTCAGGTTTTATAGTTCTCGAAAGTTCTGCAAGAGGATGACCATAGTTTTTAAGATTAAACTCTTTATACCATCCAAATGGTGCTCTAAAAACTTTTACGCCAGACCTCTCAAGCTCTTCACCAAGTCTTCTTAATATAGATATAGCATCTTTTGGAGAGGCAAGTTCAGAGGATAAATGAGCATACGGATATAATAATACTGCTGATGAGCCTACAGTATCATGATGTCTCTTGATTTCTGAGGCTGCTCTCTCAATTATAGAAGGATCTTTATAATCATCTTTCTCAACTGTTATAAACGCGACTATGATATTAGAAAATTTATTCTCCATAGGAACATCTTCCTCACGGATCTCTAGTGCAGGCTCTCTAGCTTTGTAACTGAACTCTTCAGCATGTATTAATAGTATTCTCAATATACTCAGCCTATGAAGATATTTTAAGAAGAAATATATAGCTTATATTATTAGGCAAGATCATGATGCTACATAAATATATTTTAGTATAAAAAATATTTTTAGAGATTAGAATGTATCTGATCCCTAGGAAACTTAAAGATCTTGGTGCAGGCACTAGAGTTCCTAACTATATCTTTGTCATAATAGAGATCTCGGCAGGATCTGATGTTGAATATATATATGATGAAGATCTTGATCTTATTGTTGTTAACAAGGTCCTCAGGCCTCCGCTTAGATATTCATTTAACAGAGGCTTTATACCTGGGACAAGAGATGTTAATGGAGAACTTCTTAGATCTATAGTATTGTCTGAACATTCTTTCGAGCCAGGTTCTTTGGTGGAGTCTAAGCCACTCGGGGTTTTAAACATACAGACAAAAGATCTTTCTATAGAGGAGGTGGTCTCAGTTCCTCATGAGAGAATAGATCCTGTTTATGGAAGATATAAAGATATAAATGATCTTTCGAAAGATCTGATTCATAAGATAACAGATTTTATAAACAGATATTATGGTGAGCAAAGATCTGTTGGAGACGAGATCATGATAAACTGGAGGACCTCTGAATATGCTAAAGAGAAAATACTTGAGTCTGTGAAAAGAGCATCTCTAGAGAGAAGATCATAGATCAAAAGTTTATAAATTTTTAAAAACAATTAGTTAGATACATGTGATAATCATGAGATATCAAGAGATTTTCAAAGATGTGGCGAGAGCCTCCTGCATAGATGAGTATAGAGATTATATGATCTATAGAGCTCTCTCAGAATCTAGATTTGTATCTGAGAATATGAGAAGAAAACTTGAGGAGATGGCTGATCAAGAGAGGAGACATCACGACTTCTGGAAGAGATATACAGACAAGTGTGAGATCAATAGTCTAAGACTCTCAATAGAGATTCTTCTAATAAAAATCCTAATGATCATAATGGGAGTGACTTTCGTTATAAAATTTTTTGAGAGACATGAGAAGGAGGTGATAAAGATCTATAGAAGATATATTGATCATATTGATGAGAGCGATAGAGAGTATTATAATAAGATGATCTCTGAGGAGGAGGCTCATGAAGATTCTTTAGTTAATCAACTTGAGGAGGGTAGGATAAAATATCTAGGCTTCACAGTGTTAGGATTATCAGATGCTTTAATAGAGATAGCAGGAATACACGCAGGAACATTAGGCGTATACTCAGACACTGTGAAAGCAGGTTTAGCAGGACTGGTGGCCGGCGTGGCGGCATCGATAGCAATGGCGTCTGCAGCATATGCACAAGCTAAACAGCTCACTGGCGTTGGAAGACCTTCTACAGCAGCATTATACACAGGCATAGCATATCTATTCACAGCATTTATTCTTGCATTACCATATTTTCTTATTCATGAGATATTGATTGCACTATTGATCTCGTTGGGCCTCTCAATACTGATCCTTGCATATATATCGTTATACTCTATGATTTTGTTTGAGAAGAGCTTCTCAAAAGAGCTTGGCGAGACTACGCTTATAATATTTGGAGCAACAATAACATTGTATCTATTCGGAGAATTTGTAAGAAGATTCTTAGGACTACAGATATGATTAGCTGCCTAATATTTATATACATAATTATCTGAACATTTTTATATAGATCAAAGATTTATAATGTTTATTGTCTGAGCCATAAATTTATGGCTGCGAGCGTCCTCAGGTAGATAATTGTCTTATCAGACTATCTTTTTAAGCATCTTCAGATATATTCATTGGTACAGCAAATTGCCAAGGATCAATGTTTATATAGTTTGTTATAATAATGAAGTTATTGAAGAGGTGGAGAGAACATTATCTCAGTTTGGTAGAATAGTTGAGAAGAATGTGAGTAGAATAATTCCTCAGTTCTATCATTATAGACTTGAGACTTCTGATAAAGAAGATGTTGAGAAAGCTTTGAAGAATTATCTTGAGAAAGATTTGATCTCTTGGTATAAGATTGAGGAGACCTTCGGGTGAGAAATAGATGGGGTATGCATTCTCTGAGAAATATGATCCTCATGAGGTTGAGAAATGGGCTAAAGATTTTTGGGAGAAGAATAATATCTATGAGAAGCTTAAAAATATGTGCATAGAGAGATCTAAGAGATATTATTTTATTGACGGACCTCCATATCCTAGCTCACCATCTATTCATCCAGGTACTGCTTGGAACAAGATTTTGAAAGATTCTTATCTGAGATTCTGGAGATTGAGAGGATATAATGTTCATGATGTCCCAGGCTATGATATGCATGGTCTGCCAATTGAACATCAGGTTGAGAAGATTCTTGGGATAACAAGTAAGAAAGAGATCATAAGTAGAGTAGGAATTCAGAATTTTGTTGAGAAATGTCGTGAGTTTGTTACTCAGAATGCTGTGAGTATGACAAAGATTTTTAAAGATCTAGGGGTTTTCATGGATTGGTCTAATCCATATATGACTATTAAAAACGAGTATATTGAGGAGGCTTGGAAACTTATTAAAAAAGCTGATGAGAAAGGTCTTCTAGAGAGAGAGCTTAGAGTAGTTCATTGGTGTCCTCGTTGTGAGACTGTGTTGGCTGATTATGAGGTCTCTCAGGAATATAAAGATCTTGAGGATCCATCTATATATGTCATGATGCCTGTCAAAAATAGAGAGAATGAGTATCTCGTCATATGGACCACAACCCCATGGACTCTGCCTGCAAACATCTTCATAATGGCGAGAGGATCTGCTGACTATGTGAGAGTGAAAATTGATGGAAAGATCCTTATAATGGCTGAGGCATTATATAGAGACGTTCTGAGAAAAGCTGGGATAAAAAGTTTTCAGATTGTTGAAGTGGTGAAAGGAAAAGATCTTGAGGGTCTAGAATATACTCATCCATTAAAAGATCTTATACCTATACAAGAGGAGCTTGATAAATATCATAAAGTTGTTATTGCTGATGAATATGTCAGTCTATCAGAAGGAACCGGACTTGTTCATGCAGCTCCTGGTCATGGTGCTGAAGATTTTGAAGTCGCCAGAAGACATGGGATCCCTGTTTATTCATTAATTGATGACAGCGGCAGATTCATAGATCTTGCTGGTAAATATGCTGGCAAACCTGCTAGAGAAGCTAACAAAGAGATCATAGAGGATCTTAGAAATAGAGGAGCTCTTCTTCATGAAGAGAAGATTGTTCATAGATATCCATTGTGTTGGAGATGTAAGACTCCTCTGTTGTTAAGAGCGACACCTCAGTGGGTTATTAAAGTGTCTAAACTTCGTGACAAAATGCTTAGAGAGATAGAGAAGATCAGATGGATACCTAGATGGGCTTATGAAAGAACATATTCTCTAGTCTCAGATCTTCAGGACTGGGTGATCTCTAGACAGAGGTTCTGGGGAACTCCTCTCCCAATATGGATATGTACATCATGTGGACATAAGATTGTCGTGGGATCTGTTGAAGAGCTCAAGAGATATTCTCCCAACAAGATTCCTGAGGATCTTCATAGACCATGGATTGATGAGGTTGTTCTTAGATGCCCTAGATGTGGAGGCGTCATGAAGAGAGTTGAGGATGTCGCTGATGTATGGCTAGACTCTGGAGTTGCATTCTATGCCTCTTTAGGAAGAGGCGGAGGAGAGATCTTTGATAAAGAAGTTGGAGAGATCGATATGATTGTTGAAGGACATGACCAGACTAGAGGATGGTTCTTCAGCACCATAAGATCTGGGCTGATAATGTTTGATAGAAAACCTGTTAAAACCATAGTATCTCACGGCTTCATGCTTGATGAGAAGGGTAGAGAGATGCATAAATCTCTTGGAAACTTTGTTGAGGTTCCAGTGATAATTGAGAAAGTAGGTAGAGACCCGTTCAGACTGTTTCTGCTTCTAAACACTGTCTGGGAGGATATGAGGTTCAGTATTGATAAAGCGAAGGAGGTTTGGAGAGATCTTAACATCATATGGAATGTATATAATTTTGCAAGAAGCTACATGGAGATCGATAGATACGTCTTTGAAAGAGGATCTCTAAAAGATCTTTATGATAAAAATGTTCTTCGCGAGGAGGATAGATGGCTTTTATCAAGATTCTATGAGGTCGTCTCTAAAGCAACTGAGGCTATGGAGAATTATAGAGTTCATGAGGCTTCTAAAACACTTCTAGATTTTATTGAGGAGGATGTCTCAAGATGGTATCTCAGGATCATAAGAAGAAGAGTATGGTCTGAGGAGGAGAGTATTGATAAAAAAGCTGTGTACACAGTATTGTTCACAGTGTTAAGAGACTGGCTTATAATGTTCTCTATAATAACTCCTCATCTAGCTGAATATCTTTATCATAATTTTGTTAAGAGATTTGATAGAGAGGCTTTTGAAAGCATCAACTTTGAGAGCTGGCCTGAGAAGGCATTTTATGAAGTCTATTATGACAAAAGTCTTTCAGAAGCTTTCGAGCTTGGAAGAAAGATTCATGAGATGATATCTACAGCAAGAATGAGAGCAGGTTTAAAACTGAGAATGCCTGTCTCGAAATGTGTCTTAATCTTGAGAAACAAAGATCATGTTGAAAAAGGGCTTCTCGTCAAAAGAATTTTAGAAGAGCTTCAGAATTGTAGAGAAATTGTTTTATCAAAAGATCTTGAAGAGACAGATCTTTATATAGAGAGATATGTAGAGCCTAACATAGGAGCTGTAGGAAGAGATTTTAAGAAGGATTCTCCGAAGATCATTGATTATATAAAGAGAAACTCTAGAGAGCTTGCCAAAGAGTTTCTGACGAGAGAAGAGGTCAAGATAGTTGTTGACGGTGTAGAACATGTTTTGAGAAAAGAACATGTGACGATCATTGAGAAGCCTCTTGAGGGATACTCTTTCAGTTCTTCAGAGCTTGGATACGCGATCATAGACACCAGATTATCTGAGGATCTTCTTTACGAGGGGCTGGCTAGAGAGATCGTCAGAAGGATCCAGGTTATGAGAAAAGAGAAAGGGCTTGGACTTCTTGATGAGATAAAAAGTTTTCTCTTAACATCATCTGAAGAGCTTAGGAAAGCTGTTGAGAAGAAGAGAAGCTATATAATGAATGAGACTAGAAGTGTTGAGCTTGTTCTCTCAGAAAGTTTAGAAGGCGTCGAGCTTGATCTTGTTAGAGAATGGGATGTTGAGGATGAGAAGATAATCATCGGGATAAAGAGAGTCTGATAAGCTTAGACAGGCTGTGCCACAGCTTCTATCCCAAGTCTTTTTCTGACTTCTTTAGCAAATTTCTTTCCTGTCTCGCCGCTTCTGAAAGAGTCTATCACAACTTTCTTAGGTCTGGTCATATCGATATATTCTATAAGCTCATTGAAATCAGCATGATCGCTAAATGCAAAAATGTAGTCTGTCTCATTAAGTTGTTTATATAATGAGTCGAATAGCCAGCCTGATAGATATACTCTGTTTATTGATACTCCTCCTAAATGTCTCACATTGTTATATAGATAGCCTCTTATTTTTGATGAAGATGCTGTATGTGTGAAATATATGAACCATCCGTCTCTCATGACATCTTCAGCCTCTTTACTACCTTCTTGATAAAGATCTCCTATTTTAGCTCCATAGCTCTCAGCTATCTTAGACATCTTATATACTTTATATGGCGCTATAAATGGCGTTGAGACTCCTCCTCTTCTCAGAATATCCATAACCTCTTGTTGTTTCCCATAATAAGCATGTATTATCACAGGTCCTTTAGATAACAGATGTGTCACAAAATCTATCAAAAGATCCTCGATTATGTCTTTGAAACCTCTTTTATACTCAGGATCTCCATATGTAGCCTCTGTAACTAATATATCCGGCTCTTCAACAACCTCCGTCCCTCTCCCAGGATCTTTAAAATCACCGGTGTAGACAATAGTTTTATCATCAGATGTTTTGTACACAAGCATTGCAGACCCAAGTATATGCCTGGATCTTCTTATCTCGATCAGCTCATTAGTCTCTTCAATAATTATCTTATCGCCATAATCAACAGATCTTCTCTTGCTTTTAGGCACGAAAACGTCTAGAACATCCAAAAGATCAAACGTCGCCTTGTGAGCGATAATCTCTCTCATATTTCTAATAGACTCATTAATATCATAAAGATGATCACTGTGAGCATGTGATACAAATCTTCTTAAAACAATATCATGACCATCAGCAACTAAAGCATTTCTTATCTTGACGCCTCCTCTACTATTGATATAGACATGATCCTGATGCAAGAATGACCAGCTAAAAATTATTATACAAATCAGAAAATAAATTATATGATGATGAAAAGCGATCAGGGCGATAGATGAGCTTGAAGAGCCGATCTGATGTTTGAGAATGTTGAGAAATCTAGAGCTGGAAAGATGTTTGTCAGCATGATCTTTATGGTAGACACATATACTTCCATCCTTCAATAATCCTTTTGTATACATGTGCTATTCCTGAGGGGACGGTCTCAATAAAATCGTAGATGTCTTTTTTATCTATATTATAGCTATGTAACGCTTGTTCACATGCTAATATTCTCACTTTAACTTTTTTTGATAAGAGTTTTTCGAAAAGTTTTTGATAAGATTCTTCGTATCCTCTTCTCAGACTTATGACAGCAGATTGAAAAAGCACTATCTCCACATTAATATTCTCTCCTAAACTCTCGATCTCTCTCAATAGATTTTCTATTGATCTTATGTTTCTATTGAGACTATGGATCTCTGTGAGCTGAATAACTAGATTACTACTACTCATCTAGATACACCTCATCACAAGAATATTATATTAAAAATTAAAAAGAATTAGTTGTTAATATTCAAGTGGTGAAGATCTTTGGTTATGATAAGAAGTCTAACGATCCATGTTCCAGAGGATTATAATATTCGAGCGAAAACATATGTAAATCTTTTCGAGAGGTTTTATGAGGAGCTTGAGAAGAAGGGTTATAAAGTGTGGACTAAAAGGATCTCTCTGCCAGTTCTTAATGAGGATGTGGATTCTAGATGTAAAATTATTAAGGATCTTTGGGACGTCTTTGGGAGATATTTAGTGGCTGGTCTCATGATAGATCTTGAGAACAAAAGATCTTTAGACGCCGGCTCTGTAATAAGATGTATGAGAGAGCTCAACACGTTATATTCTTCTCTACTCATACCTGAGAAAGATCATGAAGATCATCTGATGTTTCTCGAGAGCTTCTACAGAGAGGATCATCCGGATATATTCACGAGATTCGCTGGTGTAATAGGCTCATGGGTTTTGACCCCGTACTTCCCCTCGAGCCCTTCTATAGTTGATGAAGCTGGCATATCAATTGCTTTGAGATATGTGGATCTTATGAAAAAATCTTTTGAAACTGAAGAAGGGTTTGATGTAATGATTAGATGGATAAAATCTTTAGATAATGATCTTTTGGAGATATCTGAGAGATTAGGAGTCAAATATGTCGGTATAGACCTCTCACTTTCTCCATGGATGGAGGAGAGTGTTGCAGAACTGGTTGAGAGATTGTCAGGATCAGAGATTCACGAGCCGGGCTCAGCATCGTCTATTCATATTTTGAATAAGATGATCCAGAGGATAAAATATGAGTCTAATGTGAGGACGACAGGTTTTAACGAGGTCATGCTTCCGCTTGAGGAAGACAATATTTTGAAGAAGAGAGCTTATGAGAGAAAGATAAGTTTGACAACTCTTTTAAGACTTACTCCCTATTGTATCGCTGGGCTTGACATGACTGTTGTCTCTAGAAGAAGATTTGATATAAAGAGGATTGTCAAAGATCTTGTCTCAACCTATGAGATCAAGAGAAGACCTCTGGGGTTCAGAGTTATACCTGTGAATAGAGAGGCTGGAGACAAAATTTCTCTGGGTAGATTCGGAGAGTCTACTGTTGTAGAAGTATGATTTGAGATGATTTATTTTCCAACCAGATCTAAGATCTCTTTAGATATATAGCCCATCTCAATAATTTTTTTCTTCTCATCTTTCTCATATCTATAGAGGACGTCAGCTTTATTCTTCTGATAATCCCATGGAGCTGCCAACACAAGATCTCCAGGAGCGATCCATACTTTTCTTCTGAATTTGCCTGGTATTCTCCCCATTTTCTCAGAGCCGTCCGCACAGATCATCTTAATCCAGTCTGCACCAATGATCTCTGTCACGACACACACTATCTGCCCCTCAGCTGGTAGCAGAAGCTCTTTAGGTGCTTCGCCAGTTTTCTTAGGCAATCTATCTCCTCACCAACTATTATATTCTCAGAACATATTTAAAGAAGTTTTTTCATCAAATTTTTCATATAATGATCTATTCTATCAGATCCTTTTAAATTATTCTCTGAATTAATTTTTTCATCAATCTTCTCTTTAAGAATGAGCATCTTGTTTAAAGCTTCTTCTGAGGCTTCATACCATTTATAGCTGAAGCCATCTTCTTTTCTCAACAGACTGATCATTTTATCCATAGATCTTACTATATTATATATGTCTAAGACGAATCCTCTGTCTTCAAAAGGATCTTTTGTTCCTGTGTAATACGCAAGTGCCCAAGGAGGTATCACAGCTCCCATGCTATTCATTATAGCCATAAGATTCTGTATCACAGCTATGGCTCCAGTATCGTTTCCTATCACTACAAACCCCACCACTTTTCCTTCTAATCTGCTTCTTCCCGAGATGAATATCTCGTTCTCAAAAACAGTCAATCTATCAATAAGATTCTTCAGAGGCCCCGGGACATTGTACCAATATATTGGTGAGATAAATACTATTCCAAAGCTTCTGTCTATAGAATAAAATATTTTTCTAGCATCATCATCAATGACACATGGGAATCTACATAGTTTGACATCATCAGATACACATCCTAGACAAGGCTTTATATTCATCTCAAAAACATTATAAAGATCTGTTTCATAACCTTTTTCTCTAAAAAGCTCTCTCATGATCTCAGCAACTCTTCTAGAGTGTCCATATCTTCTAGGCGATGAATATATTATCGTCGCATACATAGATCTGCACCATCTCATGACCATATTAGAGAGATTATTAGAAAACTCTTAAGCACACAGGTCTCAAAAGATCTTGTGAGTTTTTAATCTGAGATGTATAACCATGTTTTTGAGAGAAGTTGAGAAAAGAATCTTTAGGCAGAGAGATCATCTCAATAGCTTTTCCAACAATGATAAGTGGTTTGACAGACTCTATTCTTAATCTATTGACTATAATATTCATATCAAAGACGGCCAGCGAATATATTGGAGTAGTAAGTCTAGCCAGTTATCTCATGATGATTGTTGCAAGCATAACAACTATATTTATGGTAGGACTGTTAGTAGTGCTCTCACAGAGCTATGGAGCTGACAGAAAAGATCTTTTGAATCAATATTTTAATGAGGCTTTCACACTTTCAATAGCTGTATCTCTCATGATCTTTTTGATATCTTATCAGCTAATAGATCAATACATAAGATCTATGATAAAAGATCAGGCCATCTCAATAGATGTCGTGAGAAGCTACATGATCTGGAGGCTCATAGGGTCTCCCGCTATGTTTATAAACTCTGTCATAGCCACAGCATATAGATCTATTGGAAGAGCATGGCCCTCCGCTATATATTCTCTAGTGAACATATCAATAGCTCTCACAGGGCTGGGCTCAATAGATTATTATATCAAAGATGTTTATCAAAAAATCTCTTTGATAGGTCTTGTCATATCAGCTTCTCAATACATCTCTTTAACCACTTATCTATTTATAAAATCACCATTCATATTCAGACCGGCTCTCCCAAGCAGAAGAATACTTATAATACTAGGCCTGGGCCTGCCGGCTACTTTAGAGAGATTCGTCTCTAGCATCGGTCAAAATATATATCTAAATGCTGTATCTAGAGGAGGCATACAGGCTCTCAACGCTCATTCTATAGGTATAAATGTTGAGAGCATAATTATAAGCCCTAGCTTCTCTATTGGAATAGCCTCCTCAGCAGTAGTTGGTCATGCTGTTGGTGCCAATAATGTTGAGAAGGCTGAGGCTCTTCTTAGAGAGAGTGTGAAGATAGGTGTTCTATGGATGAGCATTGCAGCGGCAATACTCATAGGCATCTCGCCGTTTATAGGCCACGTGTTTACCAGAGAGGATGAGACTGTTAGACTAGTGATGTTTTATCTGATTTTTGCAGCATTATCAGAGCCTGGCCTAGGTATTTCACAGGCTTACTACGGCGCTTTCAGAGGTATGGGAAGTACTTATCTACCGCTTCTCATAAGCATATTCTCAGTATTGATGTTAAGAGCGCTGCCTGCACAGATATTATCATTATATTATGGAGCTGTGGGAGCATGGTTCACTCAAATAACTGATATGTACGGCAGATCATTGATGTCATATGTTATATATAAAATTCTTAGGAGAAGGATCGTTATAAAAGTTGTGTGAAAATCTTCTCATCTCAGTAATATTATTATGTCTAAGATGACAAGTATTAAAAGAATGATCAATGCTATCGTGTTAAGATCTTTTCTAGAGAATATTTTGAGAAAAACTCCTAATCTGCCTCTATAGAACGTCTCTTTTCTTTTTTCAATTGTTCTTTTTATTCTTCTACCTCTCTTCTCTTTCTCTAATTCTGTGTCTATACTGATGTTCAAAACAGAATCTTCTGAGACCCTGATCATTGTTTTATAAATCTCTTTCTCACCATCTAACAATCTGATCTGATAGGTTCCAACAGGAACCTCAATACTCTCTCTTCTACTCTCAACAACATATGTCTGTAAAGCTCCTTTATAAGGATCTGAAAGCTCCAGCCTGAGTGGAGAGGCTTTTTTTATATCAATATTTTTTATAGATATCTCAAGTTTGTGTAGAGATGGTTTTCTAATTCTCTGAAGAAGATCATATTTATCATATTTCATCTTTATGAACCTATTGATCTCATCTAAGATCTCATATAAAGATCTGTATATTCTCATCTTCTCATCAAAACTATAGCTTGTCCCAAGCAGAAATCTCTCATAATCATTTATCAACATGTTGATCACTTTATCAACATTATCAAGACTGCACAATCCTGATGGTGAGGAACATTCTTTCCAAAGTCTCTCTCTCATAGAATAAAGCCAGTCTTTAAGCTCTTTCTCAACACCATAATCATTTAAAACAGCAATATAACGACTTATAATTTTTGAAGATATGTGATGAACATCAATAAGTATCCTGCTATGATCATTCTCAGACATTTTTTATCATACCACCTTAGACGCCTAATAAATAAATTTTTTAGAAAAAATATTAGGAGCCTACGCCAGATGTGGTGGGCCCGGAGGGATTTGAACCCCCGACCTGCGGGTCTCTCCTGCTCCAGTCCTCTATCATCCCCCTGAGAAGGGGTCTATAGACCCGCGTGGACTGGAGCCCGCCGCTCTGCCTGGCTGAGCTACGGGCCCACTTCAGGACATCTCAATAATATATTATTATGAGAGGCTTTAAATAATTTAATTTTCAAGATCTTTTGTGTTCAAAATCTTATCTTCTTAAGATCTTTATATGCCTCATACAGAAATAAGAGCGATGCGATCAATGATATTATTATGAGCATTATTCTCTCAATAGTCGGCTCGTGAAGTATTAATAAGATTATGTTTCCTGACGCTACTCCAGCGAAGAATAGACTGTAGATGAATAGTCTGTGAAAAACTCTTCTTCTTATGATAATATATCTCTCATGTTTAAATCCTCTTTTGATTATATATCCATCTACTCCTCTCTCTATAAAACCTATCTCCTCAAGTCTTTTAAGATTATAATGTACTGTGCTGACTGGAAGCTTAAGATCTCTAGCAATCTCTCTGACGCCACATCTGCCGTCTCTCGAGATTAGATACATTAATATTCTCAATTGAGTGTCTGTAAGCTCTTCATGTTCAGACATTATCCCGATAAATATTTGAGAGATTGTTTATAAAGACTCGAGTGTTCAAATATTTGAACAATAGTGTTCAAAGATTCGAGTTATAAACATGTTCACATCATAATTCTATTGAGAGTGGCTTAAGATGATTGAAGAGAGAAACAAGATAATCATCTTGGGAACAATATTCTTTATAATAGGATTTCTCATAACAATAATAGCCTCAGCAGTAGCTCCTACACAGTCTTATCAGACGAGAAGCATCACAATGATCAATCCTGCGACCATATATAAAACTATAACATATACTGAGAAAACTGGCGGAGGAGTCTATAGTTATTCTGAGCTTATAGACAAGATAATGTCTCAAGCAAAGTTCTTCGCCACAGGAGCCGCAGCCTTGCCATTAGCAATGACAGCTGTGTCAGAGGCTATTCCTCTTGTAACTCCTCTATCAGCAGTATCTTCATCAGGCGATAGAGGCGTCTATCCCGGGGTGTCTTCTCTTGGTTATGGAAAAACTTTTTCGAAAACAAATGTTCAGGTGGAGGGAGTTGATGAACAAGATATTGTGAAGACTAATGGAGAGATCATTGTTGTGACAAAACCTGATAGAAAGAATATTGCAGTAATAAATGCTTCATCAGAACAGGTAGCTTCCTACATAAAGATTGATCAGGATTATGTTGTGAGAGGTCTTTATCTTGTTAATAATACTCTTGTGATAATATCCTCACAGCAGATCTCTGTGATATTAGTTTATCCACCTCCGCCTATCATTGAGAAGACAAGGATCTATATATATGATCTTTCGGACCTGTCCAGACCTGTAGAGATCTCTCATATAGATATAGATGGAGGCTTCTCAGGATCTAGACTTGTAAATAGTTATCTTTATATAGTCACTAACATGCCTTCCTTCAGATTCTCTGGTGGAAACATAAGTCCTGTCATACCAAGTGTTAACGGATCTCCAATACCTCTTAGCAATATTATTGACACAGGTCTCTATCTTAATTTTGTAAACATATTAACATATGATCTTGTGAAGAATAGATTTGACGTGAAGACAGTCACAGGAGGCTTTGTAGAATGGATCTATATGAAGCCTGATAAACTATATCTGGTGTGGAGAGATCCTCTTGTCTACATAGATGTCATATATAGATTAATAGATCAGCTGTATATAAATAGGCTGATCTCAGAGGATAACCTCACTGAGATAATGAACATGATTAAAAAAGGAGATCTCATGGAGGCTCATGTTATCATAAATAATATTATAAATAGTATACCTAGAGATAAGCTGAGTATTCTCAAAAACATTTCTACAGAAGTTGTTGATAAAACAATATTCAATGTATTCAATATAGATGGTCTCAACATAGTTTGGTCAGGATCTTTCCGAGTCGCAGGCCACATCCTAGATCAGTTTGCTATGGAGGAGTTTGAGAACAAAGGAGCTAGATATATAATTGTTGCAACAACAGTATCAAAAATAGTTGTGGAGCCTTTAATCTATCCTATCATAACTCTGCCAGTAGTGATCACAGAGACTTATTGTAATATCTCTTATTGTGTGAATGCTACTACAACACCTATGATAACTTCTAGAGAATATGTACAGAATATCTCGAGAGTAATGATAACCTTCATACCTAGAGTCTCTGAGGCTTATAACAATGTGTATATTGTTGATGAGAAGCTCAGGATCGTGTCTGTCATCGAAGGTCTCGCCCCTGGAGAAAGGATCTATGCCGCAAGACTTTTAAAGAATATTTTCTATCTAGTCACTTTCAGAAATGTTGATCCTTTGTATGCTATTGACATATCAGATCCTTACAAACCTGTTGTTCTAGGTTTTCTAAAGACTCCTGGTTTCAGTGAGTATCTACATCCTATATCAAATGATCTTTTGCTTGGAGTAGGTCTAGAGACTTCTCTAGGCAGATCTCTCAAAATATCATTATACGATATATCAGACCCTAAGAATCTGAAGATCTCATCAGAAATATTGTTACAAGGAGGATCCTCGCCAGTATTAAATGATCATCACGCATTCACATTAGACAGTAGACATAATCTAGTGATAATACCAGGGTATGCCATGATCAACAGCTCTCCTGCGACAGTATTCATAATAAAGTATAGCATTGATCAAAAGAAGATAGAGCTGATCAAGTCTTTATATATTGTGGGAGCATCAAGATCATTATATATAGATGACAAACTATATATAATAGGATCAGACATCATCATGATATTAAAACTGCCATCACTAGAAGAGCTGAAGACGATAAACTACTAGATTTTTAAAACAATATATTTTTTCCTCAAAAACATTATCATTTGGGAGAGGGCCCGTAGCTCAGCCAGGATAGAGCGCTGGCCTCCTAAGCCAGTGGTCCGGGGTTCAAATCCCCGCGGGCCCGCCATATTATTAATGTTCTCAGGGCCGGCCTGATAAAATATTCTTCTTGACGTTTCTTACTTCTTAATCTCTTTTCAAGGCTTCTGAGACTATTAAGTTAGACCGTAAAAAATAAAGCCGACTATTTGGCTGTGAAATATATTTTTATGTATATGCTTATCAACACTAATAATAATCCTATTAATGATAATACTAAACCATTTCTTAAGCCTGACGTATCTATATACTCTGGAACCTTAAAAAAGAGAGGCTGAGGCGTCATAGTTCCTATTCTCAGCTCAGGATGTGTCAGAGTATAATTAAATGTGCAGGTTAGAGTTGTTCCTACTCCAAAATCTTCTATAACGAGACCTCGAGCTGGTATCAGGCTGAAGTTTAAATATTTATAATTTAAGATGCTGTCTGACACATTAAAATCTGTTTTACATACAAAACCTGGGTAGGTGATACATGTGTTTTTTAAATTGAAAATGTCTTGATCAAAGATTAGTTCGCATCCCTCTTCTTTACATCCATATATTTTTATTGAGATGTTATCAGAGACGTGACCTACCGACCTATACCCAGATAGATAAAGTCCGATCACATTTCCACCTCTACAATTACTCCACGGTATCGACACATTATAGATATAATTAGTAGGCTTCACAATATTTCTCTCACGCAGAATTTCTAGAGACATATTGACACTAACACTATAGTTGCCAGGCCACTCAGTCACAAAATTGATTATAGGTATGTCTATATTAACATATCTATAGAACACTTTAACGCCTTCATAATAAATTTGTGATATGCCTATCGAGAATATTATGACGCCTATAACCAATATTAGAAGCGGCAAATACTTGTGATAAATCATCTAACCACCTCAGTTCTATGTATTTGTTATTTTTATAAAAGTTTCAAACTATCTCT
>Ga0081473_127980_pt1 | contig 29009 bp, 31 predicted proteins | sample CisSprmetagenome_FD_70977 | JGI IMG/M metagenome (GOLD analysis project Ga0081473, IMG submission 70977) | Hypoxic/sulfidic aquatic microbial communities from Cistern Spring, Yellowstone National Park, USA v2 (version 2) | ecosystem: Environmental > Aquatic > Thermal springs > Hot (42-90C) >...
ATAAGGCTACCAGTCTTCGACCTCAAGAAGACCCCGAATCTAACCCAAGTCTCCAAGCCTGGACTCCTACATCCACCCGACCTATAGTATAGGTGTAGGGTTGGCGAAACCATTTCAAGCATAAACGGGATTGTCTCTCCTTCAACCGTGTCAACTATTATGGTGAAACCACCGTAGAAGAAGGAGTGTGCTATAGCCCTGAGCAAAGACCCCTCCAGCCTCCGCGGCTCCACCCCACGTGATACAGCTCTACAAGCTTCTACAACATGCGTGGCATCGAGGTTTCCTGGTACGTTCGACACCTCCCTAAACACATTACCACGCCTTAGAATGCTTACCCTATAGTTAAGCGCCGGGAGTACAACGTAGGCTTTGCTCCCTGAAATCGAGAGCTCGTCGAGGAGGAGAGTGTATGGGCAACTATAGAGCTCGTCGTAATCCCATGTCAATTCAACCAACCGTTCCAGCCAATTGGAACTGTCCCAATTAACTTTTGGGCGTAGGGGTTATTTAAAACGGTCTGCTAAAGTAGAGCCCAGGTGAGTGTTATGAAAGCCTGGCTGTCAACCCTAGCCGCCTTACTAATCGTGGCGGGGCTAGTAGTAAGCCTGTCTGCGATCCCGTTAGCCAGTAAAGGAGTGCAGGACGTCGCTACAAACGCTGAATCCGAGGAGGAGGTCGATATAGCCAACAATACAGTCGCTGTGAGGCCAGCATTCAACTTAACCTTCGAAAACGCGTTGAAGCTTGCCTACGATGTCAGGAACGTCACTTACCCGCTCTTCCAATGGGAGATATCACACAATGTTACGGCCGCGAACGTGACTCTAAACCTGGGTGACAACTTCCTCGATAAGGCCCTCAACCTCAGCAGCTCGAATGAGACTAGGAGAGCTACTGTTATGGCCGTCGTCGCAGCCATCCACTACAGCCACGCTGTACCACTAGCGTATCCGGTGGTGGGGAAGACTATAGATAGCCTCTTCAACGCTAACGCCACGTCAGGCGATATAACCAGTGCAGTAATCAATCTAGCCCAGGAGCTGAAGTCCATTCTACTAAACGCTGTCTCAATAGCTGAGGCAAGGAATTTAACAATTCCATCCTCACTAGACAACATTACGGCAATAGGCGACAAGCTCATAGCGAATGCACAATCAAACCTATCGGCAGGCAATATCACGCTAGCCTTCAGGCTCGCCATGAGTGGATACCATACCTACGTGAAGGCCTACGGTCTTTTGGTGACCAGCATCTTCATCCAGGACTTGCAACTACCTGCTAGACACGATATCGGGGTGTTCTTCTTCCATGAGAAGATAGGTAGGGAAACACTAGTCAAAGTATTCGAGAAACTCCCCGAGGGTTTGAAAGAGACTGTTATCACCAAGATTGAGAAGGGGGAGGCAAATGAGACAGGTGAGGTAGTAGAGTATGTCAGGGAAGTCGCCTTAATGTGGAGCATTAAAGCCAAGGAGCTTGCCAATGACTACGCTAAGTCTCTTCTAGAGAACTTGACGTTGAAAACTGTCAACGAGAGCGACATAGCTAGAGTCGCTATCTTCATGAAGTTCAGGAGCGAGGGTGAGTTTAGAGAAGCTATTAGACAAATAATCCTCAACGGGCTAAGCCAGAATAAGACTGTAAGCCAAATACTAAACGAACTCTCAAACTATTTAGGCAACATAACGAACGGTAAATTCGACTTCAGAATGAGCTTAAAGGATAAGATACAAAACGTCAGTATTGAAGTTGGAAGTCAAGCTGAAGTAGAACACTAGTTAGAAAACGAGGCTTAAATCTAGGCCCTATATAAAAAGCTTTTTTTAAACTCCATCCCACATTTCTAGCTTTCAAGAGGTGTAAAGAATGAGGTTCTACATCCCTCTGCTAATCCTTCTAGCCACCATATTACTTGCCAGCACTATTCCTGCGGAATCACAACAAGTCTCGTCAACCAATATACAAATCACATATGACCCACTGGCAGAGAGCGGTATAGTTGTATACAATATCTATTTCGAACAGCCTGCTACCACACCTGTCAACCTCACCGTCACACTCATACCTGGAAGTAATATGACAATCTTAAATGTAACAAGCCTCGAGGGAGTACCGCTACCATACTACTACGATAACCAGTCAAATACGCTTTCAACACTCTTAAACAACACATCCGGTGTCGTAATAACATACTTAGCCGGTGACCTGATGACAATGCTTGTGCCCGGAAGCTACTATATGACCCTTGACACAACGTCGATCCCCGGAGCGGTATCCGTTGATTTCAATATCCCCGGTTTATACAATGCTAGCTGTATTGGTCTCAAGTGTTCAACAATCCTAGATTTCTCAAGCAACACAACGGAAATACACGTTGAGGGTAAGGGATCCCTAATAATGACGCTTACATTGTACACCCCCTTTACTCTACCGGTAACAACTGCTACCCCTACAACATCATCGACGACAGCTACCACATCATTGGTAGCCACCACCTCACAGTACACGACGAGTACAACCCAGGTTCCAGGTACAGTACAATCTCCCGGGGTTCAAACATCCACACCGCCGGTAAACCTCTTAACAATAATAGTAGCTGTCTTGTTAGTAGGTGCGGTTATAATTCTACTTCTCGTCAGAAAAAGAGCTTAAATCTAATGTGAGTATTTTTATATTAAGCTAACAGTGATGCTAATGTTCATGAAGAGATGTAGAAAGCTGAGAGAATTTGCCTTAATATTCATGTTGCTCCCGGCTCTAGCATACAGCTTATCCCCTTCAAATACAATAGACCATGTAGCTTACTACATAATGTACGATCCACTATCTGGCACTGGCTATGAAAGTATTTCATTTGAACTCAGCGCTAATGGGATAACGGAATTTTCCATTCAACTGATCAACCCATCATACGGGTGTAATGCGACTCTAATCAACGCTACATTCGCGAACCCGAACGTTGTGGTTGTCCCCCCGTTTTTCAACTCTTCAACTGGTGTAATCGATTTTGTGGTGAATTCCTCTACAGCAGTAACAATATACCTGCTGGTGAGCGATTTGTTCCAAGAGCTGACACCAGGCTCCTACGAGGGTGTACTAGATTTCACCATGTTCCGCAACCTCTCGTTTACATCGATCGTCACGATCCCTGGGATATACCAGGTGGTAGCCAGGAGATTCGACTCGCCATCAGGCAACCCGGAGGTATCCTACACTTCTAACACCACCGTGATATCGTTCTCCTCGCCAGGACTATACCATGTGATATTAATGGTCTCGGGTGGTCAAGTAACACCTCAACCAACGAGTTCAGGCGGCGGAGGCTTCGTAAATACATACATGCCTATTTGGTTAATTTCGGTGATCGTAGTAGCTGGGCTCGCTGTAGCAATATTTCTATTGCTGAAGAGGAGGGAGAGAGTGGTTGTTGAGACGCTCCCGCCTAGAAGTCTCGAAGAGGATGAGATCGTTAAAGAGATAGTGCTAGCCCTGGGCGATGCTGGGGAGAGAGGTTTGAGGCAGAGCGATATAGTCTCGGCCACTAAGAGACCTAAATCAAGTATTAGTAGGAGAGTGAGGAGGCTGTTGGAGGAGGGATACATAGAGGTTGAAAGAGTGGGTAAATACAATGTGTTGAAACTAACCGAGAAGGGCCTTAAATTCTACAGAGGTCTAAAGAGGAGATGAGTGAACTTAAGCCTATTTATGGCTACGGCTTCTTTAATGTTAGAGAAAATGGTTTAGTTGACGAGACAATAGTATTCCTATACTCGGATCCAGACGCGTACTACAAGAGGGTAATGAGAGATCGATCCAAATACGCTCGGGAGATAGAGATCCTCAGCAGGAATATGCAGTACTTTCTCGACGAGGAGAAGGTTTATATAAACAACGAGAGAGTTTACCCCATCCTAGGTCGAGTAGACATAGGTGTAGCCGGCCTCGATAACATCGCTTACATAATATTCAATATTTACTTCAAAGGGGTTTTGAAAAAAGGCTTAAACACGTATGTAAACGAATATAAGCAGGAAACAGCTGAATACGATTACACAGTCTACTGGTTTTTCCCCGAGAACTCTCGCATTGTAAAAGCCGTGTTGAGCGTGCCTTATGAAGTAATACTTTACGGGAGGGGGTTGAGGTTCATGGTATACGAGGGGACTACACTGCCTGGCCGTGAGGAAATAATCTTCGAAATAAATTAAGGGATAGCGGGCTTCCTTCAAGTCTAGTTAACATTACGATCCATGGCAAATAATTATACCTCCAACCCTTTAAACCCCTCTACACATGATTGAGATAGGGATGATGTTAGGGGACCTCACTAGAGGTCTTTCTGAACTGTGATGTGGGGCCAAAGCGCTGAACCTTAGTTGAAAGGTCGGGGCGAGTTATGTCTAAAGGACAGGTCTTAGATTACAGGCTATTACCATTCCTTTTCAGCCTAGAAGAGGTAAGGGAGTTTCTGAAAGGGGCACCATTAGAGCAGATCATATCCTCAAGCGAGTCTCCTATACGTTTGAGAGCTCTAAGCAACCTACGGAAGATATTATCCGAAGGAGTGCCCGGAGACCCCGAGCTACCACTTGAATACGAGGTAGCCTCATACTACGCTTTAATAATGATCGCTAAAAACCTAGCTGAGAGGAGACTCTACACTAGGATATCGGTTGCTTATTCTAAGAGAGCTAGAGACGTTTTCAACGGGTTAAATGAGAAAATTCTAGCGGGGTTAGGCAGAAAGCTTGGATTAGATGTTGAGTTCGAAAAAAGCCCTCTCAAGTTACCCGTCTCAGTGAAAAAAGGTGTCGTAGTCTACAACACGCTTGCTTTCTCCATGAGTGTTAAAACTTATTTAAGTGTGGTGTCTCAAAGGCTCATACAAGACAAAAAGTATCATATATCGAGTACTATAGTGGATGGAGGAAGGGTTTTCTTAGACCGAGAGACTTTTATAAGAGTTCTTGAAGAGGCGGTCTACCAGTACATTTTGAAGACATTTGATTCGGTAGAACCGGTTGGAATCGACAGCGGCCTGCTCAATGAGGGCAGAAGGATTCTCGAGGAACTAGGGTTGACAGCGGGTGGCCAAAATCTCGAGGAACATCCAAAAGAAGTTAGAGAGGGTGCTTTCCCGCCCTGCGTGAAGAAGGTTGTTGAAAGACTTAGGTCTGGCGAGAACATTTCCCATCCCGAGAGGTTCTTGTTAGCTACTTTTCTCATTAATATAGGTGTGGACATAGATTCGATCGTGGATTTGTTCAGGAACGTACCTGACTTCAACGAGAGGATCACGAGGTATCAAGTCGAACACCTTGCTGGGTTTAGGGGAGGGAAAAAGAAATATCTACCCTATGGTTGCGATAAATTAAAATCTCTCGGAATATGCCCTATCACAGACAAATGTCTAGGGGACAACCCCTTAGCTGTATACTACAAGAATCTTAAAGGCGCGTTGAAGGAGGGATCAAACGATCGTGGCAATCTTTCGAGCGAAAACATAGGCGGCGTAGGCGAGAATAGTGAGAAGGAAAAGAGCGAAGATGACATCGCCTAAATTAACTGTCATAGAGTAGCCTAGACCCCATTGGATAGGTGTAATTGAACTCTCATTCACCATATCTATGCTGGTATTGAAGTTTATAATTAGTTCACCCGGGGCAAAACCCTCATAGATGTAGTAGGATGTAATACTGTCGGGTAATCGAGTGAAAACTATGTTAGATTGGAATTTCATCCAAGTTGGTGTCTCCACGGATATGAAAACAGGTGTGATGTTTCCGAAAACAAGCTTGATACAGGTATCGTTCACCTGGAGTAGGGTGAAACCCGTGTTCTTGAACTTGGCAACTCTTATTAGAGCTGTAGACTGATTCTCCGTGGTTAGCGTAACAACGCTTCGATCAATAATACCCGTTAGGTTTAGAGAAGAGTATAGCCCGTTTAAGCTAACCCTAATCATTAAGCTTCCGTTGGTCGACTGGCGAGATTCCATGTAGGAATAGAAGAGAGGCAACCTGGCTACCGGGTCATAGTATAGGTCTTTGATTAGCATGTAATTGGTATTCTCAATGCTTTCAACTTGTTTATAACCCACGTGAATCAAATCAACGTCGAATAAAACAATGTTCTCCTTGTATCCAGTCCAGTCTATTCCACTCCAGTTGAAGTCACCCGTGTATAGCAGAACAATGGGTGGGCTGAAGATATTAATGGAAGTGTAAGTAAAATTATATTCTAACATTGTAGCATTGGCGAGATAGCCTGCCGGCGAGGAAGATATCGAGTCTATCCGTCTATCTACGATAGCGGTGTAAACCAGCATACCCTGGGCAACCCAGATCTTCAAATCAACCTTAACAACGTACGTGACCCTTAAATAGAGCGAGCTGACCCCCTCTCTGATAAGAGCCTCGGGTAGATACCCTCCGCTCTCAGATACCTCTAGAAGCCCGGTGTAATAGACAGTTGTGGTCAATGGCTCAGACCTTTCTCCTGAAACATTCACCTGGGGTAGCACGGTTAAAAATAGTGCTACGAGAACGAGCCATCTCATAACTTCAACCTTCTATCTGATCATCGTGGTCACAAATAAAAATTTCACTATCCGCAATGGAAAAGTTGTCCACCTGTATGTTTATCCAGCTCTCAAGTTTATTACTGTATTTTAGATCCATGTTTCTAGGGTGCTCTGGGTGGAGGAGATTAAACATACAAGCACTATCATTTACACGACTCTACCAGATAACACGAAGGCTTTTATCAAGTACAAGGTTGAAGGAAATATTATGAAAATACTTGAAACCTACACTCCACCGCAATATAGAGGTAGGGGGATAGCTGGGAGGCTGATGGAGTACGCTATTAACATGGCCAGAGATATGGGGTTGTTGATAGAACCGGTGTGTAGCTATTCTGTATACTACTTTTTGAAAAACAGGGAGGCGAGGGGGATCCTAGCCGAGCCTTTTAGGAGTATGAGCGATGAAGAGTTGAAACAGCTATTTGAGAGAAGAGTCGGTGAAGAGAAGTCTAAAGAGGGTGGCTAGTGGCTAGAGTCAAATACCTCTTGTGGCTCAGGGATAGAATAGGAATTGGAGAAGAACATGTTGAATCCAAGACCTTAAGCGAGCTACTTGAAATCCTAGTGAGTAAATATGGTGAGTTGAAAGAGTTAGAGAAAAGGGGGAGCCTTGTAGTGCTGATCAACGGTTTAGCCGTCGATCCCAGAAGAAACGTTAAGCTGAGTGATGAGGATGAAGTGGTATTACTGCCAGAAGTATCTGGCGGCTAACTACAGAGCTTGTATACGTCGTCTATCGCTCTCTGGAGGTCGAGAGGAGAGGAAAAAACTATCCCGTTGACACGATTGCTCAACGAGGCACATTTTTCCTTTAACTCCATTGGCTCGATGAAGGGTTGGTTTAATTGTGTAAACACCTCCCTGCTCTTCTCATACCCTATCAGCATGAATGGATATACTTTTACCCCTAACCTCCTAGCTATCTGTGCTACCTGCTCTAGCTTATCCGCGGTTTTCGAACCGTAGTGGATTACCATGATGTAATCGGGGCGTTTCGCAAGTCTCCCGGATATCTCCTCAACAGGGTAGCGTAAGCTAACCACCAACCCGAGGTTCACACCCTCTATCCTGCTCTTCAGGAATGTAAGTGTCTCCTCGGAGTCTGCTTTCAGGTTTTCGCCAAATATGGGTTTATCGCCTTTCAAAATTGTCACGCCTTTAACCCCGAATTCCCTAGCTGTCAATACAGCCGAGTAAGCGTGAAGCAAGTTAACATCCAGGAGTCTCAGGCTGACGTATACGCCTAGCTCATACTTAGTTCGAAGATAAGTGCCGGTAACAGCCGCAAGTAATGCAGGTCTCCCAGCCGGGTTTTCTGGCACGAAAACATCGAAGTTCCTCTCTTTTAATTTCTCCGCGAATTTATCAATGGTTTTCTTTGAGAATGCGGGCAGTTCGATTATAATCTCCACTCCAACACACCTGTGGATACAGCCTCCAAATTAGTTATCTTCTATGTTAGAGAAGAGTGTTTAAATAAGTAATCTAAATTCTCAAATCAATAAAAATTGTTCCCCTTTTAAAATCGGTAAGATTTACTAGTCTCTGAGAGGTGGTGGAGACGGTTAAACTAGAATCGGTTAAATTTCGTATAGGCGACTACTGCATCGGCGGGGTTCTAGGCGAATGTCCCACGTGGTTAGTTGGCTCTATTTTCTACCTGGGTGACAAGCTCCTGTCAAGCAGTGGTATTGATAAGATGGCTGCTAGGCAGAAAATAGAAGAGGCCCTGGGTCAATGCGATAAGTACGGATTGGTTCTAGCTATGGACGTGATTTTCCCCTCGGAAAACCTCGTTGAAGAAATATTGAGTTTCATAGGCGAGTTCGGCATACCCGTCTTCCTTGACTCCCCTGATCCCGGCATTAGGGCCAGAGCTTATCTTAAAGCCTCCGAACTGGGTTTAACAAAACACTCTATTGCGAACGGTTTATACGTGGACAGCCCTCCCGAAGAGGTCGAGGCGTTGAAAGAGAGCGGGATTGAGTCAGCTGTATTAATGGCCTTCGACCCGAAAGACCCGTACACCTCCATCGAGCCGGTCGCAAGGATGAGGATAGTTAGAGAACTACTGGAACGGGTAAAAGGGCTCGGGATAAGAAACCTCATGGTGGATACAGTAGTACTGGATCCCTCCTCGATATACCTGAGCGGTGAAGCCGTATATATGGTTAAAACAGAGCTTAGACTCCCCGTCGGTAGCGCTCCAGCCAATGCTTTAGGCAATGTTACCAAAGAGAAGGTTGGGGTAGAAGGCATGGTTGGTGTCCACGGGGGGTCTGCCGCCTTCCTCAGGATGATGGGGGCTGACTATATAATGTACGGCCCTATCTCCAGGGTGAAATACGTTGCGCCGGTTATCTCAACAATAGATAGCCTCCTCGGCTACGGCTTGAGGAGGACAGGGGTTAAAATCGAGGGTAAGCACCCGTACAAGACCCTGTTGAGGGAGCTCCAACAATTGTTCACAAAGGGGTGAGATGCAGGCTGTCGACCCACAAATCCATGTAGCCGGGCATCTTGGGAAGGTCTATCGTCTTTATCTTCTCCAATATCGCCTTGTAGTTGAACAGGTAATCTCTATTTAGGAGGGCTACCCTTAGGCCGGGGAGGACAAGGTTCCCCGCGGCTACTACAATATCTTTCTCGACGCTTGGGATTAAACCCAGGGACATGGCATCCTCTATATCAAGGTTTACACCAAAGTTGCCGCCTATGATCAACCCTTTCAAAGCGTTCTTCGATACACCGGCCTCCCTCAAGAGGATTCTGACACCCGATTTAACAGCGGCAATAGCTTTTTGAATATTTCTAACATCAACCTGCGAGATGTAGAGGTCTCTAGACTCGTCTATATACAGGATCTTCAATCCGTTGAGAGTCTTGTATCCTCTAACAATCCTCCCTCCCTCGTCGATAAAACCCCCTCTCCTCAAGTCCGCGAGTATGGAAATCATAGCCGGGCCTAATATACCGGTTGGAGCGCCAAGGTAGCTGTACTGGAAAACTGGTTTCTCATCCTTCACCCCAGCTATCCTAGCTCTGAATATACCGCCCTGGAAAACCGTCGAGCCCCTTGAAATACCTGTCTCAAACGCTGGACCGCTGGGTGTACTGGTCGCATACACCTCCCCGTCTTTTACAAGGAAGATTTCCGTGTTTGTGCCTATGTCTATCAGTAGATACGGTTTGTCAATATTTAGTTGAAATGAGGCTATTAGATCAGCATACGCGTCCCCGCCGAGAAATCCAGCTATCATGGGCATCCCTATAAAAAGTTTGTCTCCCACCCTATCGACGACTACATCGTTTGTGGCTGGCCTAAACGGGTACTCTGCCAAGCCCTTCAAGTCTAGGTTGAAGAAAAAGGACTCCATTACGCTGTTGCCGCCGACTAGGATCAGGTTGGTTGAGTGGTTGTTTGATATCTCATAGACTACGGATCTAAGCCTTGAGTATATTTCGTCTTTAACCCGCTTGTCCTCGAGGGCTCTCGCCAACCTGGATATAATGTCGAGGCCGAAGTCCGATAGAGGTGTGAACACGCTGTCCTCAAACAAGACATCGCCTCTTGGGCTTACGACTTGGTAAGCGATTTTAGTCGTTCCTAAATCTAGCAATAGTACCCTAGCATCCACGCCGACATCAATTTTGCGATCAAACAACTCCAGCACGCCCCTGTCTTGAGTGCCGATTAAAGGGTTGATTTTCCTCGGGTTAACGAGTAACGTGTTCAACCTAACAGGTTTGGGTAAGCCTGGTAAGAGCTCTACCCTTAGATCACCTAGGATTCCGGTTTGACATGCCAGCCTCAATGAACCAGTGTATCCGAGAAGCCTCTCGTACTTCGTGGGGGGTGTTACAGGGCCTTCTCTAATTTTAACTCTACATAGCCCACAGATGCCTTGCCCGCCACATGGTAGTGATATGAGGTTATGTCTAGCCAGCACTACCCCGAGATTATCGCCTATACGAGCTGTGAGGACGAGTCTTTCTCCAACTGATACTTTTACTTCACTCATCCCGGATACCCATTAAGCTATCAACCAGTTTGACGGCTTCAATAGCATTCGGTGCCCACCCATCTGCCCCGATCTCCCGAGCGAATTCCGATGTAGTTGCCGCCCCTCCTATTATTATCTTTAAGCTCCTCCTCAACCCCCTTCTCTCCAGCTCGTCTATCACAGTCTTCATATACCTCGCTGTTGTAGTCAGCAAAGCACTCATACCAACTATGTCCGGGTGGTATTTCTCAACGGCCTCCACGAATTTCTCAGCTGGGACATCTACGCCTAGGTCTATTACCTCGTGCCCCGCAGCCTGCAACATTATGGCCACTAGCGTCTTGCCTATATCGTGAACGTCTCCTTTAACTGTCCCGATCACGATTCTAGCTCTCCGTGCCGTCTTCAAGCGTGAAGCCTCCTCTTTCAACCTGGGTTCAAGTATCCTCATTGCCTCCTTGAAGATGCTGGCTGCTTCTATGAGCTCGGCTATGAAATAGTCGCCGTTTTCGTAAAGTCTCCCGATCTCCTCCATAGCTTTACTCAGTGACCCAAGCACTATCTCGGAGGCGGGGACGCCGGATTCAAGAGCTGATTTAACGCTTTCCAAGACGCAATTCCTTTCAAGGTTTACAAGGCATATCCTCGCTTTTTCCAGAGCCAACAAACTACCCCGTGGACCATATTGTTAATTACACCAGTCATGAAATATCTATTAAGCGTTAGGGGTGTTTTTCAATGAAGACGAGCCATGTAGGAAGCTTCCCGCTGGAGTTTGCCATGGAGAACGTGAGGCGTATTGCCGTGGACCTGCGTGAAATAGGGCTGGACGTACCGCCGTACCCTCAATTAAGGAATTTTGTCGACATTTACATGGAACCCTTGGTAAGGAGGAATCTTGTATCCATTAAGAATGGGGAGTACCATATTACAACTTGGCCTTCCAACGTAGACTTCTTTTTCGACGACAATATCGTTGAAGCTGAGTTTTTCTCGGGCTATGCGAAGACACTCGGCTTCAAGTGGTTGCGAGCACCTGTGACAGGTCCATTCACGCTCTCCAGCAAGATATATCTGAGAGAGGGGGGCGGTCTAGAGGCGACTGGAGTCTCAGATGTGGTGTTTGTCAAGCTTATGGCCAAATACGTTAACAGTGTACTGAAGTATATGGAGAAGCTCGGCTACAACTACCTGTTCATAGATGAGCCGATCCTCGGCGTTCTAGTAGGCTCTAAGAGACTTTTATTTAATTGGAGCGAGAAAGATGTGGAGGAAGTCCTGGAAACTGTTTTCACAAATATAGGAGGCCTACATGGGATACATGTGTGCGGGAGGATAAGCCGGAAGCTATTCGATATGCTTGCCGAGTCACCTTCACTCCAAATATTGAATTTCGAGTTCCATGACTCACCTGAAAACATCAACGTTATCGATCCTGGAAAGCTCTCTTCGGCAAACAAGCTTCTAGCCCCAGGCGTAGCTAGCAGTAAAAACCCTCTTGTCGAAGACTTGAACGAGGTGAGGAGGCTCCTTCAGACGTTGATTGAGAAGACGAAAGGCAGAGTAGACCTTGTCTCCGCTGACTGCGGCTTCGGCGGGCTGGCGACAAAATCTGGATCCCGCCTGGAAGCGTATGAAATCGCTTTAAAAAAACTATACGTGATTAAAAAAGCTGTCTCAGAGATCGAAAACCCTCCTTAAGGGTAGGATTTCATAGTTTATTCAAGGATCTGACCCCTCCTCCGCCCTGAAAGGCGAAGGTTTCCACGATGCAGAGAGGTTTGGGATTACATCGCCTTCGGGGGTTCAATCCCGTACCGGGTCTCCAGCCTATTACCCCTATCCCAAACTGGACTCGAGGCCATGGAGAAGTTGCTTATCATCGCCGGCGACCCAAAGAGTTTAACACTTATCACCAGGATTAATTAGAATAAGGGATTCATCGGCTTTTATATTTCATTCCCGCCATGAAAGGTGAGGTTTTTAGTTGTAAAGCAGCGTCTACCTTAAACGCTTTAACCCTGGTTTTGCCTTCACACTCTCCAAAACTTGGTTTTAGAGTTAAAACAGGGTTCACAGGCCGAGGTTTATAAGTCTCTCCAAGCTCTAGATTATATTCTAGAGCCGCCGTAGCTCAGCCCGGTGGAGCGCCGGCCTTGTAAGCCCGTGGATTTAAGGCCCGGTGAGCCGGTGGTCGCGGGTTCAAGTCCCGCCGGCGGCTCTCAAGGGGGTGTCCTCTATGGGTATTGAATGGAGATATATTGGTGGAGATAAAGTTTCCGCGGTGGGGCTTGGTACTTGGGCTATAAGAGATTACGACACTGCTTTCAAAGCTTACCTCTATGCCCTTAACAACGGGATCAACAATATCGACACTGCTGAGATGTATGATAACGGTGGGGCAGAAGTCTTCGTGGGGAGACTCGTCAAAGCCGTAGGGAGAGACAACATCTTTATAACCACCAAGATGCTACCCGAGAGGTTGACCGACAAGGATCTCGTTCTCAAGGCTGCTAGAGCAGCTTTAAAAAGGATCGGCGTCTCTTACGTTGACTTATACTTAATCCATTGGCCAAACCCCTCGTTGAGTATAGGAGAGCAGGTTCGAAACTTCGAGATAGTGGCTAAGGAGGGTCTAACACGTTACATTGGTGTGAGTAATTTTAACCTGAGGGAGCTCGAGGAGGCACAGCACGCGGTCACGCGAGAAAAAATCGTGGTTGACCAGGTTCACTATAGCCTCCTCCATAAGAGAGAGGTGGAAGAAGAGCTACTACCCTACTGCAAGGCGAACAATATAGTCATACAGGCTTACACTCCGCTGGAGAGAGGGGCTGTTGTAAGACACCCTATTGTTCAGCGTGTAGCGGAGAAATACGGTAAAACACCAGTCCAGGTAGCGTTGAACTATCTGATAAGCCAAGACAACGTTGTGCCTATACCTAAAGCCGAGAGAGTTGAACATGTTAAGGAGATCATCGGTTCAATGGGCTGGAGGATGAGCGACGAGGACCTAAACGAGCTAAAGAGGATTTAAGAGATGTTCACATGGAAGAGGTTAACCTACTCTTCTGTCACCCCTCTAGGTTTATCCTAGAGAAAGCTTCCACCTGCTAAAGGTTTTGGAGGTTAGGCTGGATACATGATAAGTGGTTGTTGAATGATTGTCGAGTTCGGCGAGCAATACGTGCCCGACAGACTTTGCGGATCTTGTAGAAAACGAGTGAAGTAGATGACCTCACTATAATTGACAAAACTATCCCCCAACCCAACTTTCATTCATAGCATTGTTGAATCACGTGGAATAATGACAGGATGTGTGCTTCCGGACTTGTCTACAGTGGCACATCACTTTTGAAAGAAATCAAGAGGAGTTCAACCTGCCAGCATCGTAGGCGAGCGCGATGAGAAGGCTTAGCAGTGAGATGAGTTCTGGTATAGCGGCGCCTCTAGGCTCGGATAGAGCGAAGTGGAGGCTCCAAGGGATGAAATTGAGCAACCCTAAAGCAGCGATAGCGTAGCCCGCGAGAGTGTGCTCAGCCACGTGGAGAACCATGTAGGATATCCCCAGCAGGAAGAACACCAGCGATACGTAGAAGTGGAGTCGCCCGTAATCCTCTGGATAAACCCCAATTAGGGTTAGGAAATACCCGGCTAATCCTAAGGTAAGCCTGTAGTCAAACCCCAGCTCCCGGAAGACCAGTGTGCTGTACAATATCAGAAGGCACCCGGTTGAGGAGACAAGCCCGTTGAACACGACCGAGATTAAACCGTTCCTAATCCTACCCAGGTCGCTGAACGCGTTTTCCACAATGTTGAACCAGCTTGTAGCAGAGGAGAGTACGAGGAGGGTTATTAGGGAAGCCAGGTAAGGTGATGTGAGCAGTAGCCTCTTATAAGACATACCCATCCCGGGAAACTTATATTTGTGGTTAATATAAATGTTTGAGACGGCGACCTCACCATGGGTAACGTTTTGTTCGAAGTACTGCTAGTCTTCCTCACCGGTTTCTTGCCTGTAGCGGAGATTAGAGGCGCTATACCATTAGCCTATTACTTCTTCAGAGCAAACCCTTTCCTTTACGTTGCCGGATTAGCGGCTGGTTTAGCTGGGAACCTAGTTGTGGCGCTTGTTGCCCTTTACTTACTGAGGTATATTGAGAGGGTAATACTCGATGATAACGGAAGATTTTCTTCCCTGAGGAAGATATATGTTAAAATCGTCGACTACGCTAGGAGAAAAGCTGCTGGCCACGAGAAAATGGAGTTCGCCGGGCTACTCGTCTTCGTTGCGATACCTTTACCTGGGACAGGTGCCTGGACTGGAGCTCTCGTAGCGCATGTCCTAGGAATGAGGCCTAAAGATAGTATTCTCAGCATTAACCTCGGCGTCTTGGGGGCTTTTATAATCGTGTTGCTCGTGGTTGAAGCAGGTGCTACAATACTTAAAATGATATTCGGGATTTAAGAGGATGGCTACCTGACTACCCGCATCTTGATCTTATTGAGCCATTCGACACTAGCTTTCTCGGATACCCTCCTAGTAAGCTGGATGGCGTTTGCTAGGTCGTTTAAGTCGATTACTTCTGTTGGTGAATGTATGTATCTCGCTGGTACAGATAATACCCCGGAGGGAACCCCCTCCCTGTTGAGGGCTATTATCGACGCATCAGTGGTACCGGCAGGCGTAACCTCCAGCTGGTAGGGTATCTTCTCCTCCTCGGCTACTTTGACCATGAAGTTCAGTATCTCCGGGTGGGTGATTAAGCCGGAGGCGTTTCTCCCATCAGCGATTTTGATAGCGGGGCCCTTGCCCAACCGTGTGAATTGTTCGCTCTTCGCTACTCCGGGGAAATCGCTTGCAATAGTGACGTCTAAGGCTATAGCGGCATTGGGGGATATGGCGAATGCCGCTGTCCTAGCACCCTTTAAACCCACCTCCTCCTGGACTGTTGCGACTGCGTAAACGTCTGCTTCATTGTTTTCGATAAGTTGGAACGCCTTTATCATGACGGCCAGGCCTGACCTGTCGTCGAATGCTTTACCCGTAACCCTATCCCCAAGCATTCTCTCTATACCCCTATCGAAGACAGCTACATCGCCGACCCTAACACCTATCTTCTCGACCTCCTCGCGGGATGAAGCACCTATGTCCACAAACAACTCCTTCATCTCAGGTATCTTCTGGGCCTCCTCCGGCTTCACAACGTGAGGCGGCTTCAACCCTATAACACCCTTAACCACTTTACCGCTTCTAGTTACAATTACGACGCGCTGGTGTAGGAGCGTTCTCTCCAGCACTCCACCGATTGGGATAACCCTTAGGAAACCGTCGTCTTCGATGTAGGAGACGAAGAGGCCTATCTCATCCATGTGCGCAGCTAGCATTAGGCTGGCCCCACCCCTACTACCCTTCTTCAACGCTATTACATTTCCGAGGGAGTCGATCCATATTTTATCAGCAAATTTCTCCAGCTCGCCTACCACAACATCGTGCATCAAGTACTCGAAGCCGCTTGGCGCATGAACGCTTGTCAACTTACCTAGTAGAGCATAAGCCTCCTCCTTCAGCTTATTAAACTCCGTCATCTAGACCACCAAGTTGTTTAAACATGGCTTGAAAATATAAGCTCTAGTACTCGCCCAGCGTTTCCCATCGAAGGGTGCTTGAAGGTGTTTTTGAATGTTTAAATTTGCGTTAGAGGGGTTGCCAGCGCCACAAGCATTTCATGGATGCTTGTAGAGCTTAACGCCACAGTGTTCCCCTAATGCTTTATCGCAGAGCATCCTGCACACATGAATTCGGTCATGCTATTGTTTGTAGAAGCATTTTATAAACTTGGGCTTAATGTTAGCATGCTGCCCTGTGAGGAGTCAATAGCCTACCGCAATCTCTCCCCGAAGACGGTGGCTCGAGACACAGGGTCCCTGGAGAGGCCCCGGGCGCCTCGAGGCAGATGCGGACTCAAGAAGCAAGTGGAAAAAGTGGTGAGGCGTTGAAAATAAAAACATGCAAACCTAATATGAGAGCCGGAGCCTACCCAGCTTACATACCCCTACCTAGACCTATGCAACTCGATGAGCCTAGCTATTTTGAAGGGTGCGTCGAGTGAGGAGACTAGAACGGTGTTGACCCCCTCCTTGTTGAGGATCCTCGAGTAATTCAACTGATTCCGTAATATCCCATACGTTTTCAACGTGTAGAGCCCGCGAGCCCAAACGGGTAGACCTACCATATCGTAGGATGTTATAATCGGGTTAACGATGTAGACTATGTTCCTCAACCCGATGAGCTCTTTCGAGATCTTGATAAGGGCTTCTAGGTACTCCTGGGAGTCTATGACTGTTATTATGATAACTATATTTCTCTCTCTCCTCAAAGTCCTTAGAAGAAACTTGTAGGCGGACATCAGGCCTTCAACTCTGTCACCTGGAGCTATCTCCTCGAAGTTCACGCTCGAAATATTCTCAATCGATACTCTAAACCCCCTAGCGGCCCTCATGAGGCTTGGCGTACCGTACATCTCTGAACCACCGAATATTATAAGCTGGAAGTTGTCGCCTCTCTGCGAGAGGTACGCGATGATAGCGGTAACCGCTCGAGCCATATGCTCGAAAACAGTCCTGGCGTAGGGTCCGGAGAGCATTACATGAGACGAGTCCAACAGTATGTAAACGTTCTGTTGAGCCTCACGCTCCGTTAGTTTAACGATGAGCTTATTGAATTTCACGCTTTTCCTCCACTCAACCCTCTTAAGCTCGTCGCCAGGCCTGTACTCCCTCATGCTGTGAAACTCTATACCTGTCCCAGAGGCCCTTGAACGAGATAGGCCGAGCGACCTCGCATAGACCATCAATCTCCTTAACACCGCTACCGAGTAAGACGGAGGTATCTTGACGTAGGCTATGGAGCCCGTCTTGAACGTTCTCGTCCTATAAAGACCGAAGATATCCCTAGCCTGGATCTCCACAGGCCCTATCCTGTGCCTACCCACTCTACCACTGCATATCAATCTAATGATGGTTTCCGACCTAGCTGGAAGTATGATAAACCCTCTAGTAGCCCCCTTAGAGAACTTTATGAAGGGGGAGTGTCTTAAGTTATACTCGACGAAACCCAGGGGTATTATACCACGGTTCCTGAGAACAACCCTAACCTCAAACTCCCCACCATCTAGAGGGGGGTCGTGCTCAAACTCGACTTCCAGATCCCTTAGGCTAGCCGCCATGTACGAGACGTAGGCCCTCATACCCAATATTAGCGAGAGTGTTACGAGCCCTATCGTTATCAATTGAATTCTCGATGAGAGGAATCCGGTTAACAGTATGAAGAATATGACTATTGCGGTCAGTCTAGTTCTATGAGTCGCATATACAATAGATTCCTCAGCCAATTTCAACTCCTCGCAAGCTTCTCGACTATCTCAACCCTCATTAAACTCACGCCTACCTTCGACAACACCTCCTCACTTTCCCGGACGTATTTGGTTACAACTCTACTCCACGATAAAACAATTGGAGTTCTCCTCAAGCCGACAGCCTTGTCGTAGAGTTTATTCATCGACTCGAGGTATCTCCTCGCTTTCTCCTCTCCGAGGAGGAGAGAGAGTCTTCTCTCAAGCTCCTCGTCCCTTAAGCTTAAGCCATAAACACTCTGCATGACTGAGTCAACTATCTCGTATAATGACTTAAAGTCCTCTCTTCCGAGTTTTAGTTTACCCTTCTCGATCTCCTCCAATATGTTCTCAGCGTAAGCTACTTCAACAAGCTTCTCCTCGCTCATAGGTTTGTCAGAAACAAAAACCTCCTGGCGAGAGACGTAGACGAAGGCTAAAACTGCGAATAACAGAGCTAGGATTGATGTTACAAGATGGTTTCCAAGTATCTCAGCGAAAACCTTGTTGGAATAGTCTATTAGTGGGGGTAGCCACGTTGACGGGTGTATTAGATTTGCTACTATCATGCCCAGGAGAGATGGGAATGAAACGTAGAGGGGTGTTATGGAAGCCAGGTTGTTCTTTAGATCAGTTAAGGGTATAGGGGTATATCTGCTTCCGTCGAATATAATCGTACAACCCCCCTCACCGCACATACTCTGAAACAAGGTGAGCGCGAAGCTTCTATACGTCTCGTTTCTATCTATCACCTGGTTTAAGAAAATGGAGCCGTCGGAGAGGACGTATGCTACAACCTCCTTGGCCTGCCCCCCGAATGTTGTATTCGAGTAGGCTATCACGCCCGACGGATATTTTTTGGTGTCCACCGTGTATTCTCCGAATATCGTGTAGGAGCCCCCGTGAATTATAATGTATGACGCTATGTCCAAGTACAGGCTATACCTCGTGTTATTAACGTAGAAGACTGAGAGCGGGTAAGCTGGGAGGTACTCCCCTTTCTCCGGTACATACACTACTACGCCGAGGCCCTCGCCACGCGTGTAGGTTACTATCGTTGGTATTTCAAGTTGTGCCCCAATGGCTTTAAGCAGGTTGTTTGAGGTACTGTTCTCATCCGCTATAAGGAAAAATGGATGAGCGCATCTAGCAAAATATGAGGCTATCCTGCTAGAATCGCTAGTCGTGTAAGGTATTTCAGGTGATATCACTACGAACAAGCATTTATCCGAGGTGCGGATACTGTCTAGTTCATTTAGATTTGTGATGACGTAGACGCTACCGTATTTTTCCCTGAGCAATTCAACCAGGCTTGAAGTCCCTATCTCCCCCGTATTGGATGGTGAGGCGCCTATGAAAACGGGTACTCCAACACCGCCTTTCTCGGCTAGCGCTATCAATCCAACTGCGAGAAGCGTCAACACAAGGAATATTGATAGGAAAGCTTTCTCCCTAACTCTTTCCTCCTTCAACTCCAGCGCCCTTCTCCACAGCGTAAACGTAGGCTGAAAGCCTAAGAACGTAAAGGCTACTCGAGAGGAGAGTGAAGCCTATTAAAGCGCTTAACAAGCTTGTAGCGACAAAGCCAGCCTGCATATAGCCTATACTCCACAGGAGTGCTAATATCGACGCTGAAAGTAGGATAACGCCTATAACAAGGTAGATGAGAAACCTTATCACACGGCTCAAGGCACTGCACCCATTATCTTAGGTATGAACTCGATTAAGCTATAAAAGGTAGTGTAGTAGCTACTGTACGCTGACATAACACTTAGAGACCAGCTGTTGAAATCTGGGTGTAGTAGCGAGGACCAAATATCGCCACACGCCTTGTACTCGTAGTAGACTCCGCCAAAGTAGGTTAGGGTCAGTAGGATAGTGGAGGCCAACAGCATTTGTAGTGGTGTATTAGTGAGAGCGGAGTCAACCCTCCTCGTAATAATAGTAAGCAGGACCCAGGCGAGGAGGGCTAGGATAACGCTTGAAACCATAGTGGAGTAGCCACCAAGGAAAACCATCCACCCCGCTAGTAGAGGCCCCCATAACTCGTACAGAGGCTGGTAGATTAAAGGGGCGAAAACACTGGCGATAATCATGCCCTTCAACGTGTTTAGCGTAGGTGTGTGGAACACGTTAATCGAGGCCTCGTCGAGGAGGACAGTGCGGGCCAGTATCGCATTCGGTTTAATGTAGAAAAAGACTATTGTAAACAATTCCCTCACACTGTAGATCGATATAGCGAGCACCGCAACCAACATTAATAGTTTGAACAAGTACGTGGAAGACAGCAAGACGCTGAAACTGCTGGCGCTAGAGGAAATAATTGCCTCGTAGAAGAGAACCCATAGCCTTGATACCAGGAAGGCGATGCCTGCCATACCAACTACGAAAACCAGGATCTGGAGAATAGCGGTGTAGTTGCCTCCCGGTCTATGCTTCAACCACCCATACTGGTTGACATTGTAGTTTGACACAAAGTTGTCTAGGAATAAGAGTAGGAAATAACCTGCTAGAGCCGGTATTAGTAGAGATGGGTTTGAGCCGGTTGGCAGAAGAGCCAGGAGGATCACTGTCACGCCGTAGAATTGCGGGGATGCTGTTATAACGGTTGCCGCGAGTAAGCCCCAAGCAACGATGGTGAGGACCGTATTCACCAAATCCAAGCCTGCTATCCTAATTGAGAGGAGATTGTAGTTGACTATTACAACGTAGTAAACCAGGAGAAGAGTCACCACTCTAGGTATGATTGCCCGGAGTAACGACTTATAGTTTACCACTTAACTCACCATACAATCTGCGCGCCTCATCGTCCAGCTCCCTCCTGGAGTCCCCGGCGAAACGCCTAGCCTCATATATCTCAGTTAGCCTCTTGAACAAAGCAGAGGAGGAGCCCATAGAGGCCTCCACCGCATTGTAATATTCCCGGTGTGTCTCGCTTGGAAGCATTCTCCTCCCGGTTGAAGTCTCCACTCTCGATACAGCTCTCCAGTACAGCCTGACAGCCTCACCCCACCCCCCAGCCTCGGCGAGAAGCCTCTCCAGCTTCCTATAGGCAAGAGGGTTGAGAGACCTCGCTTTCACAGCGATCCTAGGGGCAAGCAAGAAGAGCATGATGGCGGCCGCCACCACCAGGGTCGTCACAACTGTTGTCTGTAGACCTTGCGGTACCGATAAATACTTGAGAGATGGGAGGAGTAGTTGAGGGGGTGCCCCCAGTCCTACTCCGGTGGGAGCCGGATAGTTTTGCGATGTGTATGGTATAAGGTTTGGGAGGATGCTTGTGAGATTATTCATTAAACTAGCTGCTGCCTTCATAGACTCGTAGTCCAGGCGCCCTGATAAATCCGTGTAACCCTGCGACTGTGCTAGTATGGATAGAAGCTTCAACGCCAGCATGTAATCTGTCGTGGAAATCTCTCCTCCACGCCACATATCGTTTAACAGGTTGAGGGCTTGCATAATGTCGCTGCTGGACACGTTTTTCCCAGTAAACATCGAGTATAATAGATCCCTAATGTTAGAGTTGTTTAGGAGGGATATCGCGTTCATTATATCGGTTTCACTGAAATTCCCAGAGGTCAAAGTGAAATATTCATACAAGGCGTTCAACGACGCGTTTGATGCTGAGCCGATGGGCTGGCTTTGAGAAGACTGGTTGGCCAATGAGCCTATTAGCGAGGCTGCCATCAGTGCTTCACTAGGAGTCAAATTGCCTTTTGTCAATGCGTTTAAAATTTCCTGCCAGTCGCTTAGACTGTAGCCTGAGAATCCGGGGGTATGTCTGTAGGATTCAAGTTGCTGGGTGAAACCAATGTTACCCAATACGCCTACCACTACTGGTAGCAAAATTAGTATAACTGTGCCCAACCTGGTCAAGGCTTAGGCACCGGGACTTTACTCATGATTTCCTCTATTATTCTACTCGCTGAAACACCCTCGATTTCAAACTCCGGGTTCAAAATCAGCCTGTGAGAAAGGGTTGGTACTAGGACTTGTTTCACGTCGTCGGGTATAACATAGTTTCTCCCTTCTAGGTAAGCCACGGCCTTAGCCATCCTCAAGACCGCGATGCCTGATCTGGGTGAAGCCCCTAGCCTCACGGCGCTGTGTCTCCTGGTCTCCTCAACTAGTGTCGCAATATACTGGTAGATAACTTCATCGACTCTAACATCCCTGACGTTTTTGATCTCGTTTAAAACATCTTCCCTGGATACGACGGGTTTAATCGATTCAACCCATGCCTCTATCTCGTCTATCCTCTTAAGCATGGCTGTAAACCCTTTAGTAGTTGGATAACCTGTCTCAACCTTAATTAGAAACCTGTCCAGCTGCGCCTCTGGTAGAGGGAAAACACCTTCCATTTCCACGGGGTTTTGAGTCGCTAAAACCATGAAGGGCTCATCTAGCCTGAAGGTTTCTCCCTCAACGGTAACCTGCCTCTCCTGCATGGCTTCAAGAAGTGCGGATTGAGTCCTAGGCGAAGCCCTGTTGATCTCGTCCGCCAAAAGTATGTTTGTGAAGATGGGCCCTTTAACAAACTTGAACTCACCGGTCTTCTGATCAAATATCTTGTAACCTATGATATCCATCGGAAGCAGGTCAGGTGTCATCTGAACTCTCTTGAATTCAAGGGATAGAGATCTCGCAATAGACTTGGCTATCGTGGTTTTGGCCACACCAGGCACACCCTCTATCAAGACGTGGCCGCGGGCGATAAGAGCTGCGAGAATAAGCTTTACCTCGCGCTCTTTCTCAATAAGGTAACCCGACTCTACTAGCATGGAGTAGGCTTGCCGTACACCCATCTACGCAGACCCTTCACTAGGTCTTCTAAATGCCATATCAAGTATATAAAACACTTTAGCCAACATTACTATTCGGGATAATTATAATGGAGCAAAGCTTGAACCAAGATGATAGAAGACTCGTCGCCTCCCTGATTGAGAATGCTAGACCCAATATTTCAGCCATCTCGAAGGTAACCGGTTTAAGCCCTACATCAATTAGGAACAGACTTAAGAGGTTGATGTCAAGAGAACAGCTTGTTTTCAAACCCTTGTTCTCAGCCGCTCTCCTGGGAAATAACGCAGCATTGTTGAGAATAAAAGGGGGTAGAAGAGAGGTTTTGCTGAGAATAATGTTGAACTGTAATCGCGTTCTCGGGGTGATGGTTGTAAACGATAATGAGCTCATAGCAATGGTTTATGGTAGGGATAAAAAGGAGATAGCATCCCTAGTCTCCGTAATAAAATACCTGTCCGGTGAGATAGATGAGATCGAAATACATTACGGGAAGCTTCCAAACGATTATATGATACCTTTGAGAAACAACTCACCTAACTGCTACTCGTACCTGAACCACACCGACATATACAGTTTCTGTGGTAACTGCCTGCCCTCACTCCGCAGAAGATGAAGCCTAAGCTCGCTAATTCCCGGCATTATTCCTCTTGACCACCTTTAAGCAAGAGGATTGCCAGATCCTCCCTCAAGGATAGAATTGTGTTGTAATCCCCTTTCCTGCGAACCCTACTAATCCTCCTCCTTAAGTACGGGGCCTCTCTTAAAATGCTTCTAGCAGCTTCCTCGAAGAGCTTCCTTCCCTCGCTATTCAAATAGTCTCCGCTGAAATAGGAGTCTCTATCCTCTATTAAGATATCTAGTAACCTAATAGCGTCTTCCAGCGCTCTCTTCAATCAACCACCGTGACACTATCAGTCTGGAGGAGTTGGCTCGCTTTTACAGCTACGTAGACGGCTTGCCCTGGATCATATAGGAGGATATAGCCTGAGTAGTATCCCACTAGCTCTAGGGTAACATCGGTCACATCACTAACTCTTCTCTCCACGGTATTTTTGAAAACGTCCTTCTCATCCGGCTCCACTCTCAGAGGTTTAATGGGCTTTAAGTCGAACCCGGCCCTCCTAAGCTTTTTAGCATTGATGAGCAGGGTGTTCGCATCTTGGATGATAGGGGGATTCAGCAGATCCCTGAAATCGGCTTTCAAGTGTTCTGGAAAGCCGCCAATCCTGCTTATCTTCAACTCCATGCTCCTCGCCTGGTGCGCACTATTCGTCTCGAAAACAATAGAGCCCAGTGAATGTGGTTGCTCGGCAAGCCTCTCGTTGAACCGCCAATACCTAGTTGACCCGACTTTAATTCTCCCGTGGAAAGCAACTATATAAACAACGTAACCTCCCTCACCAGCTAGAGTGCTGTCTAGCATCTTACAGTATTCTAAACTACCTTCTCCCCCCGTCGTAAAACAGAGTGTGTAAATTGCCCTTGGAGTCTTGGTGTGTCTTGGACAAAAACCCTGGGATGACTGGGTGGGCTGGGTACAGTACCTCCTCTCCAACGGGTTATCTCTCTCAGACAAGCTTCCTGAGTGCCATAGGCAATATTTTAAGCCAGGCTCCCTTAATCTCACCTTGCTACCTTGCTCTACTAGGATAACCTCCTCGCTGCCTACAGGTTGAAGAACCAACCCTTTGAAACCTACCCTGAATTCTTCCACTACAACCTTGTTTTCAGCCCCGCCTGTCGATAGGAAAGAATGAAGATCCTTAAGAGGGATCTCTATTGTTGAAAGTGGTTTAGGCTCGAAGTACACCAGCCTTAGTATCAACTCTTACATCCACTCTACTTAACGCATGGCTCAATCCTAATGATGTTTTTCTCGAGGAGGATTTTCTCTAGCAGGGGAATGCCTTTATCGCTGCCGATAGTGTTGTCGATCTCTATGAGTAACCTCTTCTCCCTATAGTATTCTATGATCGGTGTGAAAGTCTGGTAGTAGACCTGGTATCTCCTCCTAATGACCTCGGGCTCGTCATCGCTTCTTCTAACAAGCTTAGCCCCATCCGCATCGCAGGTTAAATCGTTCTTAGGCGGGTTGAATGTTAGATTGTACACTCTCCCACATACTGGGCAGACGTATCTGTTGCTGAGTCTCCTAACAGCCTCATCCTCCGGGATGTAGATGTGTACTGCAGCATCTATCGTCGTCGTCTTCTCGAGCTCCTGCGCTTGTTTTATAGTCCTCGGGAAACCATCTAGTATGAAGCCCCTCCTAGTGTCAGGCTCAGACAGCCTCCTTCTAACCACCTCCACGACTATTTCGTCTGGGACAAGCTCGCCTCTATCCAAGTACTCTTTCACTTTCAACCCTAGTTCAGTGCCCTTAGAGACTTCAGCCCTGAAAATGTCGCCTGTGCTTATGTGGGGTATACAGTACTTCTTCGTGAAATACTCCGAGTATGTTCCTTTACCGGCGCCAGGAGGACCTATTAGGACAAGCCTCAACTCTAACACCCTACCTTGTCTCAGACCTGATATCCCTTGGGTCTTTTATCCCTAACCAATCCAATAGCGTGTAGAAGGCCTTCACCTTGGAGATCGCTTTAACGCCAGGCGGCCCTGGCCTCTTAGTGTAGAAGGCGTTGACCTCGTAGACAGTCCCATATGTCTTCTTTTCCAAAGCTATCTTCCCAAGCCTTATAAGGTCTATTAGAACGCCTGTTATAGCTGGTTTATCGTTTACTCTCATGATCACGTATATCTCGTCCTTGAAATCTCCGAAGCTCATGTACTCTATTATCATCGCGACAAACTTCTTATCCCCTATGGGCTCTAGGTAGCCCGTGGGCCTAATGTAGTTAGGGGCCTCGTAGCCTAAGATATCGGATACCATGCTGCTCTTAGTCTTCTTCTTCATGATATTTCTCTCAGGCTCTGTTAAAGCGAGGAAATCCGTGTTGCCGCCGATATTGAATTGTGCTATGTCTAGAACTCTCCTGTTCCTCTGGTAGAGGTGCTCCAAGAGGTCTGCTGTAAGAGGTGTCGCACCTGTCGCCGCGTCGTCCCCGAAGACAATCGCATTACTGTTCTTATACAAGTCTATGAAAGCCTGGTCTGAGGCTATTGGGGATGGTATCGCGTTTATGAAGACAGCTGGTTTCACTTTCCTCGCATACAATGCGACTGCGTAAGCGTAGGCTTGGGAGGCTGTGAGATATCCTTCTCTAACTCTCGTCTCAAGCTCATTTACATCTCCAACCGGCTCAACCGGCTCTGTAGTCATAATGTTCACGAACACGTCTGCCCTGAAACTCCTCCACTCATCTACTAGAACCTCAATAGCTTTCTCCAAGCCGAGCTTCTCCTCTAGACCCCGGGCTTTAAACGGGAGCCCCTTTAAGCTACCGAGGTGAATACCCCTCCTAACCTGTATCTCCTTGAGCGAACCGGGTAAAGCTGAGGAGTTGAAGTACTCGCGGGCTAGCTCGTAAGCTGTTTTACCAATCTTCCTCTCGTCCACATCGTATGCGGCGACGATCTCTATCTCATCGTACTTAACTGGGATCCAGTCCCTCAACGGAACGCCGTAGTCAGGTATCTCATTTCTCTTCAACCTCTCTAGTCCTACTTCAAGGTGTGAAGCCGCCATCCCCTGCCCGATCACAACTACCCTCATTTCCCGCCACCCAGGGCTCTCAGCGTCTCCTCGATGAGTCTCAGGCCCATGTTAAACGACTCCAAGCCTTTCTCGGTCACCTTGTAGAAGGTCTCGCTTCCCTCAACGACCCTCGCGATCAACCCCTCTCTAGCCATCCTATACACCACCGTGTACACCGTTATAGCAGGCGGATTTATGTTGAACCTGGCTTTAACCTGCTTACGGATATCATAGGCTTTAAGGGGTGTTTGAGCGTCCGCTAGAACTCTTATAACATACAACCATAGGTTTTCAACTGTAAGCTTTCTTTTAAGTCTCTCAAGCGCTTTAACTCTGTCCAATACTGAACACCCATCATACTAAATATTTGTGGCCACAAATAAAATTTACATTAGCTGATCCGACGAGGAGACCAATATCTGAGATCACGGTGTGATTCTTGTCCTGTCTCTAACGAAGATGGTGGCTTCTCTTATGTTGCTTAAACCAAGCATCTGCATTAGGAGCCTCTCGACTCCGAGGCCGAATCCCCCGTGAGGGGGCATGCCGTACTTGAATGCCTCCAGGTAGAATGAGAAGTTTGATGGGTCTAAGCCTTTTAGCTTTAGAGCCTCCAGGAGTCTATCATACCTGTGTTCTCTCTGACCCCCGCTCGCGATCTCCATCCCTCTATAGTCTAGGTCGAACTTCCTCGTATGGTACCCGTCCTCCTCCCTCATATAGTAGAAGCCAGTTGAAGCCCATGGGAACCCTACTATAAAGTAGAGATCGTGCCCTTTCTCGGCCATTATCCTACCTAGCTGTCTCTCAGCTTGGTCGCTCAAATCCTCGCTCTCTTGGACCTCCACACCATTGCTTCTCAGAATGTCGATTGCCTCCTCAAACCTGAGCCTCCTGAAGGGTGTTGAAATACGGGGTAGCTCCACGCCTAGTGTCTCAAGCTCCTCCTTATTGTTCTCCCTAACATAATTGACGATGAATGCCACGAGGTTTTCAAGCGTGTTTAAGACGTCCTCTAAGCCATCGATGAACCCTTGTTCTACGTCAATCCCCCAGGACTCGTTTAAGTGCCTTGTAGTATTGAACTTCTCAGCCCTGAAATAAGGTGTTATCTCGAAGACTCTCGGAAGGGATGATACGAGCATCTGCTTGTAGAGCTGGGGACTCTGGCTTAAATATGCTTCCCTCTCGAAATACTGGATTTTAAATAGAGTGGCCCCTCCTTCAGCACCGGCAGCGACTATTTTCGGCGTGTGAATCTCGATGAACCCGTTGTCGATTAAGTATCTCCTTGCCGCCTCAATAACGCTCTGCCTGATCTTGAAAATAGCCTTCTCGAGAGGGTTCCTCAGTAGTAGCCACCTGTATTTAATCCTTGTGTCGAGGAGTGAGGGTACTTTACCCACAAGCTCAACCGGCAAAGGCTCGTCGGGTTTCGAGTACACTTTAATAGACTTAACATTATACTCAACCCCCCTCTTGCTCTTCTGCGTCTCTGAGGGCTCGCCCTCGAAGCATATGGCTGAACCCAACGGTAGGTCTCTGAGAGTGTTATACAACGCTGGATCTACATCTTCCTTCCCCACGAGTACATATGGTTTAACACTGGACCCTGAGACCTCTACTATAACAACCCTCCCGATGACCTTACTCCTCAGAACCCACCCGCAAAGCTTCATACACTTCCGCACCACTGCGGTTAAACTGACCAAAATTTATAAGGGATCCATGGATTTATAATTATTAGCGGCCAAATACCCCTTAAGCCCTACCCGTAATTCGGGGTTTTGCTTAAGTGCGAATGGTATCGAGGCTTTAACCCCGGATAAGGGTAGGGGTAGCCACCGTTAAGGTGGCGGGGGTAGGCTACAGCATCCTTGAACCCTACTTATTAAAGGTAGAAACAAGTAGAGTTTCTACATGGAGGGTTTACTTGAAGAATAAGAGCGATAAGGGGAGATACAAGCCGATAACAGACTTCCTTAAGAAGCCCAGTTCTACGCAGCCAAGTCAACAACCCCAACTACAGGGGGAGGCGGGGGGTGGAAGAGAGGATACAAATATAGAGGATATCATTAGGCTCCTCACAGAGAGCAAGAAGCAGAGAAAAACGCCCTCGGGCAAAGAAGAGGTTGGAGAATCCAAGCCGAAGATTAGCAGGGAGTTACTAGACAAGATCGCGGCAAACCAGTCGCTTAAGAGACTTGAATGCGATAACAACGGTGTCTGCAAGGACGGTGTCAGGGTTGGCGAGAAACTCGTAGACGAGTATGGGGTTGAGAGGAAGAGGGGTTTCCTCAACACGACGAGACTTCCCATCTTCCTTGACTGGATCTCCGAGACGGGTAGCGTTGAAAAGCTGAGTGATAGAACCTTCGTGGTGAAAACCGAGAAGGGCGCTCTAGCTGTTGTACCAGATCATTTCATATGTGAGCTCCAGTACAGGTATGGAATTACAATCCCTGGGTTTGACGAGAGGTGCAAGGACTACAAGCCTAGTATTGGGAGGCAATACAAGCCTAGGAGTAGGAAGAAAAAATAAATTATTTAAAATATAAACTAGG
>Ga0081473_142766_pt1 | contig 28920 bp, 24 predicted proteins | sample CisSprmetagenome_FD_70977 | JGI IMG/M metagenome (GOLD analysis project Ga0081473, IMG submission 70977) | Hypoxic/sulfidic aquatic microbial communities from Cistern Spring, Yellowstone National Park, USA v2 (version 2) | ecosystem: Environmental > Aquatic > Thermal springs > Hot (42-90C) >...
CTCGTCCAGCATCAAGAGCTTCGGCTTCTTCATGAGGCCCATCGATATGGCTAACATCTGCCTCTCGCCGCCCGAGAGGAACTTCCCCTTGCGGCTCTGCAGCTCCTTCAGCTTGGGGAACAGCTCGAGGACCTCCTTGAGGGTCCTCTCGGCCTCCTCGGGCCTCACGCCTGCGGCCGCCGCCACCAGGTTCTCCCTGACCGTGAGCTCGGGGAATATGTTGGGAGTCCCGAAGTTGTTCGGCGACTGCATCACGTAGCCAACGCCTACCTTCTGTATCTCGCTGGGGCTCCTCCCGGCTATGTTGCGGCCGTCCACCTCGATAACGCCGTTGTAGATCGTAGCCAGGCCGGCCACCGCGTTGAGGAGCGTGGACTTCCCGGCGCCATTCGGCCCCAGGAGGACCGCCACCTCGCCCCGTTCGATCTCCAGCGAGACTCCGTTGAGGACGTGGAACTTGCCGTAGCCGGCGTCGAGGCCCGAGATCTTGAGGAGCGGCATATCACCCGCCTATATAGCTTTCTATCACTTTTGGATCTCTGGCGACGGCGTCCGGCGTGCCCTGCGAGATGACCCTGCCGCTGGCCATGGCGTAGACGTAGTCCACGTATTTGAAGGCTATGTCTATACGGTGCTCCACGACCCAGAACGTGATGCCCTTCGAGTTTATGTCGCGTATCGTCTGGAATATGGAGTGGGCTTGCGATATAGGTATCCCGGCTATGGGCTCATCCAGAACTATCAGCTTCGCGCCTGCCATCAAGGCCCTGGCGAGCTCCAACAGCTTCATCTGGCCGGCCGAGAGAGAATAGGCATAATGGTCCCAGACATCGCCGAGCCCCACCGTGTCCAGTACCCTGAAGGCCCTCTCGGCGAGCTCGCGCTCCTGCCCGATCCAAAGCCCCTCCCTCACGGCCTTCGTCACGTCCTCGCCGATCTGCCCCCTGGCCACAACCAAAAGATTCTCGATGACGGTCAGTCTCTGGAAGACCTGCGGGATCTGGAAAGTCCTCACTATACCCGCGGCGAAGACCCTATGCGGCGGCCAGCCCGTTATGTCCAGCTCCCGCCCGTCGTCACGGAACACCACGCGCCCTGCCTCCGGTCTGTAGACGCCAGTCACCACGTTGATAAGCGTCGTCTTGCCTGAGCCGTTCGGCCCGATCAGCAAAGTCACCTTGCCCCTCTCAACAGTCATGTCCACGCCGTCCAGCGCCCTAAAAGAGCCGAACTGTTTTACTATACCCTTTATCTCAAGCACGCAACAAAAAAGAAAAATATTTTTAAGTTATATTTGAAGACCTAAGAACCGAATAGCGACTGTCCCTGCGGGAACGCTGTTATCTGTCCGGTGGTGCCGTTGTAGAAGCCGGCGTTGATCCACGTGGGAGTTCCGTTGACGATCGCCACGCCCATTATCAGATAGCTCGCGTATATTCTGTCGTGGTATTGGTCGAAGTAGACGGGCCCGGTCACGCCTACGTAGGTTCCGTTCTTGCCCCACTGCTCGAGGACGGAGTTTATGACGGTAGGATCGGTGGAGCCGGTCTTGGCAATAGCCTCCATGATAATCATAGCGGCGTCGTACGCATACGGATCGTACGCGACGGGGGACTGCCCGCAGAACTGCTTATACTCCTGCACGAAGTTTACATAGTGCGGGTCGTTGGGGTTAGGCGCCGCTATCGTGGCGAGGAACTTGGCGTTGGCGAGGGCCGGGCCGGCCTGTTGCACTAAGACCGTCGAGCCGGCCACGCCGTCGGTGCCGAACCACCTGACCTTGGAGAGGACCGGGTCGTTGGCAGCCGCCTGGGCCGCGGCCACGCCGTCGGATTCAAAGGTAACCAGCACCAGAGCTGCGTCGGGGCTCGGCGAGCCCAAGGCCGCCGACGCTTGTTGCACTGCAGCCTGCGCCGAGGCTGGTATAGCCGACGGGTCGTAGCCGTAGACTCCCAATACCTGTATGCCGTATTTAGCCGAGTCGTTGGCTATGGCGGCAGACAGGCCCTGGCCCCACGTATCGGATCTATAGACTATTACTATCCTCTTAATGCCAAGATATTTGAGCAACGTAGCTATGGCGTTACCTTGGTAGAAGTCGGTAGGGACCAGCCTGAATATATACGGCTTGGGCACCGCCAGAGCCGGCGAGGTGGAAGACTGGCTGATCTCAATTATGTGGTTCTGCTTGGCGAAGTTCATTGTGGCAGACACCTCAGAGCTGGCCATAGGCCCAGCCACGAACCTCACGCCCTGGGAGTAGAGGGTCTGCAACATCTGGAGGGCAGTGTTGGGATCCGTCTTGGTGTCCTCCACGACCACCTGGAATTGTATGCCCTTGCTCGCAAACATCTTGTTGGCGTCTTGCACCGCCAGCTTAATGGCGCACTGAGATCCAAGTCCATAGCTCTGTAGATCTCCCGAAAGCGGGAGCAACGCGCCTATTGTCACGGTCTGTGTGGTTTGGGTTGTTTGCGTAGTTGTCTGCGTTGTTTGTGTGGTTGTCTGTGTGGTTTGGGTTGTGGTGGTGGGCGTGGTTGTTTGGGATGGCCCTTGCGACGCCATGTAGGCAACCACAGCCGCTATCACTATCACCAAAACCACCACCCCCACAATCCAAGCAGTTCTGGAAGCCATAGAGATTACAAATATAAGCCCCTATAAAAGCATTTACCTATATAGAGCTATATAGTAAGCAATATTTTTAAACAGCATATAGCTGGCGCGCCATGTTTAACATGTACGATTTCGTGAATAACGTATTGGTTCCGGCCATTGTCTACTCCAATATATACGCTCTCGCATCGATCGGCCTCACCATGACATATATAACCACCAAGATACCGTCGTTCGCCCACGGCGACCTCGCGGCCGTTGGCGCCTACGCCGCTTTCTACTTTTTGTATTTTCTATATGGAGGGATCAAGCCGGGCTACGTGTACCTCGCCATGCCGGCAGCGGCCGTCGCCGGAGCCGCCGCGGCCTATCTATCCTACGTGGGCGTCTTCAGGCCGATGATCAGGCGCGGCGCGAGCATAACTGTGCTCATGATCGCCTCCTTCGGTCTCCACTTCCTCATATTCGGCACCATGTCCATACTCGACAGCATGGCCCAGGCGGCCTACGGCTGGACTACGCGCAACTACCTGTTGGCCCCCGGCGAGATCCAGATAAGCGGGCTCACCCAGGGCCAGACCACCGCCATAACATCCAGCGTGGTGCTTCTGGCCGTGCTGGCGGCTCTCTACTATCTCCTCAACAGGTCCAAGTTCGGCATCTTGATGAGGGCCAGCATCGACAACCCGCCCCTCGCCAAGGCCCTCGGCGTAAACGTCGAGAGGGTCTACGCCATGTCGTGGCTAATAATCGGGGCCGTGACGGGCATCGCGGGCATCTACATGGCCATGATATTCCCGGTCACCGAGGAGCTCGGCTGGCTCAGACTTCCCGTGATCTTCGTCGCCGTGATCGTCGGCGGCCTCTCGAGCATATACGGGGGGGTAATAGGTGGCTACGTGGTCGGCTTCAGCATGGTGCTGGGCTTCAACTACGTCCTCAACCCGCTCGGACTGCCGCCTGAGTACGAGCTGGCGATACCCTTCGCCATAGTGATAATAATCCTGCTCCTGGCCCCGCAGGGCATAGCGGGGCTGATAGCATCTAGGAGGAGGGCATGAGGCGGGATCTTCTGATCCGGTCGGCCGCTCTGGCGCTCGTGCTGGTCATCGTGGCGATTCTGGCGTTCTACTCGCCTATGCCGGAGAACATCCGCGTGTTGCTCCAGAACTTGATGATATATATAGCTATATATTCTATCTTTGTGATCAGCCTCAATCTGGAGGTTGGCTATCTGGGCTTGCCCCAGTTCGGCAAGGTCATGTTCCTGATAATCGGGGCCATCGCCGTCGGCGGCATAGCGACCAAACTGGTTTTATTGATATACCAGTCCTATCTCCTCAAGGCCGTTGGAATCGCTCCGCTGAGCAATATAGGGCAGTACTGCATGTTGTACCAGTACTCGGTGAGTTCTCTGGTGAACCAACAGCTGGCCCAGAACCCGGCGCTCGGCCTCGGTTACTTCCTGTTCGGCGTAATCTTGGCTATGGCGCTGTCGGCCGCCCTCGGCGTCATCTTCGCCTACCCCGCCGTGAGGCTGAGGGAGGACTACCTCGGCATTCTGCTACTGGTCAGTGGCGAGTTCCTCAGAGTCGTCACGTATTACGCGACGCCGGTAGCCTGCGGAGTCAACGGAGCAGTCATACCTGACCCCTTCGCCTGGGCCTCCGGCGCCGATAGGACTCTGGTGTTCTTCGCAGTTACCGTCCTCTTCCTGTTCGCCACGTTCCTCGTCTTCGAGGTGGTGGGCAACTCCCCGTTCGGCAGAACTCTGAGGGCCATACGCGATGCGGAGACCGCCGCGGCGGTCTTCGGCAAGGACATAGTGAAGTTCAGGATTAGGGTGCTCGCCCTAGCGTCGGCATTCGCCGGCCTCGCAGGCGCCTTGCTGGCCTACTACTTCGACTATACGATAATCGGGGCCTATCTGCCGGCCTACACCTTCATCGGCTGGACCATGTTGATACTGGGAGGCCAAGGCAACAACGTCGGCGCCATAGTCGGAGTGACGGTGTATTACGTCATTTCGACGATTCTGAACGTCTACAAGAACGCGCTACAAGCGGCTCTACACGCCGACCCCACCTACCTGGCGTACATCGTATTCGGCCTCGCCATAATTCTGGTTTTGATGTACAGACCGCAAGGCATAGTGCCCGAAAAACCCATAAAAACTATAGATTTGCATAATTTAAGAAGGAGGCTGTCAGAGAAGAAAGATTAAATAATATCTTAAGTTTTTGCCTTCATGGCTTCCAGAACTGCTTGGATTGTGGGGGTGGTGGTTTTGGTGATAGTGATAGCGGCTGTGGTTGCCTACATGGCTACGCAAACAACCCAAACCACACAGACCGTGACAATAGGCGCGTTGGTACCCTTGACTGGCTCGCTTCAGTTTATGGGAACCAGCGGCCAGTGCGCCATTAAGCTGGCGGTGCAAGACGCCAACAAGATGTTTGCGAGCAAGGGCATACAATTCCAGCTGGTCACACAGGATTCGGCTTGCGACCCCAACACTGCCCTCCAGATGCTACAGACGGTCTATTCCCAAGGTATAAGGTTCGTGGTGGGCCTCACCTGCAGTAGCGAGGTCTCGGCCGTCAAGAACTTCGCTGCACAAAACCACATAGTCATTACTAGCATATCCACCTCGCCCCTTCTGGCGGTGCCCAAGCCGTATATATTCAGGCTTCCGCCGACGGACGATGCGCAGGCGCAGGTCATAACCGCGCTGATGCACATGCTCGGCATAAAGAAGTTAGTAATAGTCTATAGATCTGACGCTTGGGGCCAGGGCCTGTCTGCCGCCATAGCCAACGACTCGGCTAAATACGGCATACAGGTATTGGGAGTCTACGGCTACGACCCGTCGCCGTCGGCTATGCCGGCCGCGGAGCAGGCAGCCGTGCAGAAGGCGTCGGCGGCCTTGGGCTCGCCGAGCCCCGACGCGGCTTTTGAGATAGTTTCGTTCGACCAAGACGGCGCTGCGGTCGTGCAGGCCGCCATGAACGACCCGGTCCTCTCCAAGGTCAGGTGGTTCGGCACGGACAGCAACGTCTACGGCACGGCCGATATACAGGCCGGCGGCCAGGCCCTCGCCAACGCCAAGTTCATGGGCGCCGTCGCGGCGCCTAACCCCAACGACCCGCACTACCAGCAGTTCGCCCGCGAATTTACGCAGTTCTGCGGTCACGTGCCCACGGGCTACGACCCCTATTACTACGATACGGCTATGATGGTTATGGAGGCTATTGCCAAGACCGGCTCCACCGATCCTACCGTCATAAACTCCGTCCTCGAGCAGTGGGGCAAGAACGGAACCTACGTAGGCGCCACTGGGCCCGTCTACTTCGACCAATACCACGACAGAATATACGCGAGCTATCTAATAGTCGGCGTAGCGATCGTCAACGGGACTCCGACGTGGATCAGCGCCGGCTTCTACAACGGCACCACCGGACAGATAACGGTATTCCCGCAGGGACAGCCCCTGTTCAGCCCGTAAAATACCTCTTTTTTCCCCTACTCCCTGATCCTGATCAGGAAGGCGGCCAAGTCCAAGACGTCCCTAACGCTGATTATCCCCACCAGCTTCCCCTCCCTATCGACCACGGGGAGGTGCCTCACGTTGAGGCTCCTCATCTTCTCCACAGCGTCGAGCAGTAAGGCGTCTTCGCCTATCGTGATGGGGTTTTCGGTCATGACCATCCAGATCGGCGTGTCGGCCGAAAGCCCTTTGGCGCAGACGTAGACGAGATCCCTCTCGGTGACTATGCCGACGGGCTTGCCCGCCTCGTCGACGACCACGACGCTGCCGACCTTCTTCTCGTACATGGAGTTAGCCGCCTCCTTGAGCGGCGTGTTCTTGCCCGCGGTGACCACCTCCCTCACCATCACGTCCGAGACTCGGAGCGGCACAGACCTCTTGGTCATGTACTACGGGAGAATCACCATAATTTATACCTTATTACATCCCGCCGTATATCCAAGCGCCTCGACCTATACCGCACGTGCCGCGCCGACGCGGTCGGCGCGCCGTAAATCGTCGATACGGGGCCGACCGCCGCAGGGTGGGCCTTCCACGCGCATCGCGCAGACTTCCCGGCAGAAGGCCGTAGATCCCGACGAACCCGCCGAGCGGAGCTAGGCACATGCCGTACAGCCTGTGCCTTACGCCTTCATCTATGGGCGCCGCTTGTTTTGAATGCTGACATAATAGCTTGCTCAACTACATACGGCAGAGGCTCAGGCCGGCGGCTGGGTTGAACGGCGCCGGCCCAATTGAGGCGGCCTTGAGGTCAGGCGGCCTGGAGCTTGAATGCCTTATTGCGCCAATGCGGGCCAGTCCCGAGTAAACCGAGATGCGACTATCGCCGATTGATGCGGCGATTAGGCTACTGCTGTCTGCTCCTGACCAGCTCCATCAACAGCCTCTGTATCTCCAGAAGGGTGGTCTGGAGGGCGTCTATCCTCTTGTTGGCGTCGTCTATCCTCTTCGCCAGGTCGTCTATCCTTTTGGCCAGCTCATCTATCCTCTTGTTGGTCTCGTCCATCCTCGCCGAGAGGCTTTTAGCGAGTTCGTCTATCCTCCCGTTCGTTTCATCTATCCTCTTCGCCAGGTCGTCCACCCTCGCCGACAGCGATTTGACGACCTCGTCGATCCTCCTATTCGTCTCGTCTATCCTTTTGTTCGTCTCGTCTATGCGGGCTGATAGGCTTTTCGCCGTCTCGTCCATCCTCTTGTTGGTGTCGTCGATCCTCGCCGAGAGGCTTTTAGCGAGTTCGTCTATCCTCTTGTTGGTCTCGTCCACGCGCTGGCTGGTCTTATCTATCTTGTCCTCGAGCCTGGCGACCTCCGACCTCACGTCCCTCAGCTCGTTCACGATGGTGCCGAGGTAGAGGATGAAGATGTCCTCAGTGCCCAGCTCCTCCCCCTCCCTGACCTTAGCCAGGACGTGCTCAGCAGCGACCCTAAGCGCATCGTAGGTGATGGCAGAGACGTCGACCATAGAGCGGCCGCTTCGTCTTCATAAAAATATTATGCGCCACGTCGCCTCAGCAACGCCGTGGTTGCGTCAGTCGCGGTTGTAGCCTTTGCTACGGCGCCAGCCGCCGTCATTCTATTGCGGCATTCGGCTTGACTGCCACGATACGGCTATGGGAGGACCCGTCGTCCTCCGAGCGGCCGCGGTCTGTCGCTGAGGTTTCTGCGGCTCTGCCAGCTGTAGGGAACCGGTAGCGCGGAGGCTGTGGATACAGCCGGCGGCCGCTCCCCCTCGGCGTTTCGTTCCGCGGGCTAACGGGGAGGTGGACTGCGACCGCGCCCCGTCGAGCCCTCGCGAGATAGCCGGCGTGGAGGGATCGCCGGCGGGTCTGCGGCATCTCGTATTTAAATCTGCGCCGGCCTCCCGCAGGTGATCGAGACCTTCGAATGGCTTAGGGGGATCTCGGCCAGGTGGGATCTGGCCAACAGCGGCGTCTGGCCTCTGGACTACCGCGAGTATCTGGCCGAGCCCGGCGTGGATCTCGCCGACGCCGTCTCGCAGACCTACGGAGCCGATAGGGGGTCCATAGCGCTGACCTCAGGCGCCCAGGAGGGGAACTTCCTCGCCCTGTGGGCCTTGAGGAAGAAGGCGAGGAGGGCCGTCGTTTTCCTGCCGGAGTACGAGCCCATCTACAGGCTTCCCTCGGAGCTGGGCTACGAGACGGCGACGGCGTCGGGGGATCCGCTCCAGCGCGTGGAGGGCGGCGCCGTCATCCTCCTCTCGAACCCCAACAACCCGACGGGGAGGTATCTCGACGTGAGGAGGCTGCGGGAGCTGGCGGACGAGGCCAGGAGGAGGGGGTCCTATCTGGTCGTGGACGCCGTATTCGCCGACTTCGTCGACGACCCGAGGGGCCTCCCCGAGGAGGCCGCCGTCTTCAACTTCAGCACGGACAAGTTCTTCACGAGCTCGGTGAGGGTCGGCTGGAGCCTGGGGGACAGGGAGGTCGTCAGGGCCATGGCGGAGGCCAAGGACCTCTTCAACCCGGGCCCCAAGGAGCTCGAGGCGAGGGCCGGCTACGGATTCCTCGCCAGGAGGGCCGAGGTCAAGAGGAGGAACGCGGCCTGGATATCGGAGAACTGGGCCGCGCTGAGGAGGGCCGTCAGGACGCCCGTGGAGTACAGAGAGCATATGCCCGTGGCGTTCCTGAGGCTGGGCTGCGACGGCGAGGAGGCCGCCCGCAGGCTCCTGGCGAGGGGAGTCGCGTCTGTGCCGGGCCGCTTCTTCGGCGTGAGGGACGCCTTGCGGGTCGGGCTGGCCAGGGTCAGGCCCGAGGAGTTCAAGGAGCCCCTAGCTGCGCTTGCCGAGGAGGTCGGCCGCTGCGCCTGAGCTCCGCCCCTTCCTGCGGCGGGCGGAGAGGTAGAACGCGGCGCCGGCGACGGCCGCGAGGGCGGCCGCCAGGGCGACGAGCGGCGTGGGGTCCAGAGCCCAGACGGCCTCGGCGTGGACGGGGCCCGACACGGCGAACTGCGTCGAGAGGACGCCGCTGACGTTCCACCCGACGAAGACGTATCTAAGCGGGAAGGGGGCCCATACCGCCGTGGGCTCCACGGACGGCGAGAGCACCGAGCCGACGGCGGCCCACCCCGGCGCGTTGACGACCACGCCGTATTTCGTCGTGAGGACGACGGCGCATTCCTCCCGGAACTGGGGGGAGGCCGATATGGGGCGGTCCACCGCCACCGTGGCGTTCGGCGACGTGGCGTTCAGGCCGACCCAGCCGCTGAAGACGTACCTACAGCCGGGGGGAGCCGGCGGGGCGGCCGCGTATATCGAGACGACCGAGCCGGCCGGGTAGTAGCCGTTGCCGCCCGACGCAGCGCCGGGGGGCTGGACCGAGACGTAGTAGTACCTCTCGACCGAATAGCTAGGCGTCTGCGGCCAGACGACGGTGGCGTTGGGCGTAAGGACGTAGACGGCGGTGCCGTTCCCGAGGGTCCCGTTGACCAGCGGGACCAGGCGGTAGACCGCGCGCGCCTCGACGGGCGAGACCACGGCTATGGTGCCGACGATCCTCCCGTCCACGAGCCACCCCACCGGCGCCAGCTCGACGTAGTCCAGCGACACCGGGGGAGGCGGGGGCACCTCCGCGCTTGCGTTGAGCCAGCCCGAGAAGGGCCGGGGCGAGCTCAGCACGACGTAGTACTGCCTGACGTAGGACGCGTAGACCGTCCGGTCCGCCGCCTCGCTGGCCGTCAAGAGGCAGCGGGTTCCGTTGGGGAACTGGACCTCCGGCGGCGGTTGCGGCGGGGAGCCCGAGGGGGCGAGCGCCGACCAGTTCCCGCAGCTGGAGGAAACCGTGTAGTTCACGAGGATTAGGGGGTAGGCCCCTTCCGGCGTCTCGTAGACCAAGTTGAGGCCCGCCGAGGACACGGAGAGCACGGGAGCGCCGACGTCGCGGCTGTACACAAGCCGCCCGCCGAGGTAGACCTCCAGGAGGCCCGTGGAGGTGCCGTAGATGGTGTAGGGCCCGTCGACGGCCACGGCGGTCCCCTTGTCGCCCGGCGGCAACGCGAGCCTGCAGCCGGGGCCTACGGCGAAGGAGTACGCAAGCCCCACCTTGACCGGCCTGGAGCCCAGCAACTGCGCCGTCCCGCCGTCCACTCTGTAGAAATACTGCGTCCCCCCTCTGACCACCGAGGCCGCGACGCAGTCCACGCTCGCGGCGAGCCCCGCGGGGTAGCCCCCGACGCCGATCGTCGAAACGCCGCCCGGCCCCGCCTCCACCACGTCGCCCTCGAGGTCCAGTATGTAGCCGACCCCGTTGAGGACCGCGGCGGCGTAGGGAGCCGCGGGGAGCCTGAAGGAGTAGGAGCCAGCGGGGGTGATGTAGACGCCCAGCGTCTGGTTCGCCGCGACGACCGCCACGCAGTCGGTGGCGAGGACGGTCGGAGTGAAGTTGAGCGGGTAGAAGGCCTTGAGCCCTCCTCTGAAGCCCACTATCGACACGCCCGCGCCCGTGTAGAAGCCTATACACGTAGGGCCCACGTAGGCCGGGGCTCCGCCCGAGAAGAGGAACCTCCCGTCTATGGAATACACCGAGACGCCCAGCTTGCCCACGGCCGCGTAGCCCGAGCCGTCGCTGAAGACGACCACCTGCGCCAACGCGGCGACGGCCAGCGCGGCGGTCAGCAGGATCGCGAGCCTCATGGCGACGGCGACCCGCCCCCGTCGCTGGAGCCCGGCGCGTACTTGCCCACGATCCAGTAGGGCACGTTGCCCGAAGACGCCGACTGGAACGACCAGGTGCCGCTGCACGTGCCGGCTCCAGAGCCGTAGCTGCCGCTACCCCAGTTGAAGTTGCTGCAGTACCACGCCCCGTCTATCGTGGGCACGTAGGCCGACTGGCCGTTCGGCGGGCCGACCACAAGCATCAGAACAGCCTCGGCGTAGCCCTCGAAGTACTCCACCACGACCTGGTTGGGGCCCGCGGCGCAGCGCGCCCGCGCCGAGTCGAACCGCGGAGACGTGAAGTAGAGCGCCGATATTACCTGTTGCCCGCAGACGCTCACCGCGGCGCCGTCGTCGTGCCACACCCCAACGTAGGGGTTATTCCAGGGGATGTACAGAGTGCCTGTATAGTTCAGCGACCAGTTGTCCCAGGTGGTGGCGGTGGGGTTGAGCCAGGCGGCGGCCCACTGCGGCGCCGTGTCGGTCTTGTCATATATGGTGAAGTAGGGCCCCTGCGACGACAGCGGCGGCGATTTCCAGGTGAGCCAGAAGTACACGCCGCCGACGGACCAGGTGCCCACATAGGTATTGAAGTTGGTGCCCCAGTAGACGTTAACCGGTATGCCCCAGTCGCTCCACTGCGGTATCTCGAAGTTGATGGGGTACGAGAGCGATCCGCAGGTCAGGTAGAGGGTTGCGGAGGCGCTTGGAGGGGCGTTGCCCTCGGCCCTCACGTCTACGTAGACCGAGTAGATCCCCGGCTGGAGGGGCACGGCCGCCGAGGTGCCGTTGAGGTAGAGCACAGCCGACGAGGAGGAGCTTGTTATATATATCCTCAGCGACGCCAGGAAGGACGGCATAGCCCCGCCTACCTGGACCGTGGCCGGCGCCGACGAGACGGTGAGAGTTCCGATCTGCACCCCCTGTAGCTGGACGTAGTACCAGCCGGAGCCGCCCGTGGCGTAGGCCGGCACCAGGAGGCCCGGCCTGACGGCAACCGCGTAGCCGCTGGAGCTCCCGCCCCAGGCCCCGATCCACCCGTTCATCTGGTTGAAGCCGCTGAGCTTCGAGCCGTTGAGAGGCGCGAAAGAGCAGACGCCGGAGGCAGGCGGCGGGCCCGTCGGGGCCGTCGAGCTGGCGTTGACGATCTCAAGCACGAAGGGGACGGTCCAGCTCCAGCTGTAGGCCCCGTAGCTTTGAGTCACGACGGCCTTGACCACCGTCGACGTGAAGGGCGCGAGGGCCCTGCACGTCGCGGTCCCCAGATATATGGGCACCTGCTCGCCGGGGCCGAACGCCGTCGGGCCGGCCGAGAACGTAGACGGCGTGCAGGACAGAAGGGTGGTGTTGTATATCAGCGACACCGAGAAGGAGGCAGGCAGGTAGCCGGTCGAGTTGTCGTAGACGTTGAGGTACAGCATGGCGGCGGCCGAGTCGCCCACCCTCCTCACCGCCGCGACGGTGCCGTTGGCGGCGACCCACGCGGCCGAGGGCCCCACGTAGACGTACATGTAGGCCAGCTGGCCGTTCTGCCTAACCCCTATATATTTATAGAGGCCAGGGCCCGGCGGACACCGCACCGAGAACGCCCCGGCCAGCTGCGGGCTTACCGGCGAGCTGAGGACGAGCGCGCTGGAGCTGCCGACCTCTAGGTAGTAGGCGAAGGGGGATCCGGGGCCAGCCGCCGAGAAGATGCAGGTGCCGTTGTAGGCGAGGGAGGCCGGCTGGTCCGGCGGCAGGGCCGCCGACCTCACCTGTTGCTCGCCTTGGACGGCCGTCTGCCTGAGGAGCTGGTAGTAGTATATCGCCGTCGCGACGAATATGGCGAAGATCACTACGAAGAAGACGAAGGCCGCGACGGTCGAGAGGCCCCTCATCGCCCCCACCAATCTATCGTCTGGCCGTCGTTGGTGGCCAGCCTGTAGCCGGGGTAGCCGAAGGGCAGTCCGGTCGCCACGGACGCGAGCGCGCCCGGCCCGGCCGACGCCGATATATTCGCCGCGGCCGCCGCGCCGCCCGCGATGTTGAGGGCGTACGCAGCCGTGAAGACGCAGGGCGTCTGGCCGAAGTTGTAGACCCAGATGGAGGCCGAGCCGCTGTTGTTCGTCACCGCCACTATGCGCGCCTGGCAGTACTGGGCCGACTGGGCCGACGCGAGCCGGCCCCTCTGCAGGAAGTATATGTTGTAGAAAATGGAGAGGAGGAAGGCCGAAAGCGCCACGGTTATGACCAGAAGCAGGACTGAGGCGACTATCTCGGAGAGCCCCCTCATGCCCAAGGGCCGAGGCCGACCCATATAAACTTTACGTAGGGATGTGGCCGCCACGCCGCTCCGCACAGCCTCGCCGGAGCCACTTTGCTACGTAAAATTTATATATTTGCGATTTGAGACGGCCCATGAGAAAGGTCAAGGGTATCGAGCCCATAGTCGCCGCCGTGCTGCTGATAGTGCTGGCGGTGGTCGGCGCAGTGCTGCTGTACCTATGGTTCGCCGGCTATGTGACGAAGGCCACGTCGCAGGCCGAGCAGATATCTGCAACCGAAAGGCTGAGCATAGAGGCCGCCAACCTCTCGTCCTCCACAGGCGTGTCCTATCTCTACGTCAGGAACCTCGGCGGATCCAACGTCACGCTCGCCACGGCCTACCTCCTAAAGCCCGGCACGGTCAGCCCTCTATGCACTAATGCCTCTGCGATCGCCGTATATAGAGGTCTGAGCACAACGACCAGCACAGTCTCGACGCTGTATCCGGGCCAGGACCAGCTCGTGAGGATAAACTTCGGCACCAGCTGTACCATCACCAGCGGCTACTCCTACGTGATAAAGATAGTGACGCAACAGGGCACGCAGTTCGCGGTCACGGTGACCGCCAGCTGATAGCTAGATAAATAAATCCTCCTTTTTCCCTATGCCTTTCCCCGAGTTTTTACTCCTCGCGGCGTCCGCCGCGGCTTCGGCGGCGTTTTTCGCCGCGGGCTACAGGCCCTACAGGCGCGCCGTATTTAGGGCCAGGCTGGAGGCCCAGATGCCCGAGGCGCTCCGCGCGATAGCTGACGCCGTATCGGGCGGCCTCGACTTGAGGAGCGCCTTCAACGTGGTCGCGTCGCTCGGCGTCTCGCCTATCGCCGACGTCTTCCGCCGGGTCGTGGCGCTCAGCTCAGTCGGCGGGGCTACGGCCGCCGAGGCCCTGTGGGCCGTGGCCGAGGAGCTGGACGTGCCTTCCTTCAAGCGGCTTGCGCTCATAGTGGTCGAGGCGGCGCGCTCCGGCGCCAGGCTGCCCGAGGTTCTGGGGACGGCGGCGCGGACGTTCGCGACGGTTATAGAGTTCAGGCGGGATCTGGCGGCGCAGCTCAGGCCCTACGTGCTCCTCTACTACGCCGTCGTGGGGCTCTTCGCGGTGCTCTCCGACGTGCTGATATACTTCCTGTTGCCGAGGCTCTCCCAGCTCTCCTCAAGCATCGCCACGTCGACCTTGAGGCCGGCCGTGCTGAACGCCCAGGACGCCTTGGCGGTCCTCCTCCTGACGGCCATCGCCCAGGCCCTAGTGGGCGGGTTGATAGTCGGCAGGGTGGTCTATTTCGACGCTAGGGCCGGGCTGGTCCATGCCTCGCTCGCCGCGGCTCTGTCCAGCGCAGTCCTCCTGGCCCCGCTATGGATGTCGTGAAGCTCCTCGAGGAGTACGAGGTCTCGGAGTACGTCCACGCCATGATTTATGTGGACGGGGAGGGCTTTAGGGTCTACAGGGCGGCGGAGCCCCCGCTCAACGACGAGGAGAGGGCCCAGCTGGCGCGGCTGAAGAACGCCATACAGAACATCGGCGACGTGAAGGACGGCGTGCTCAAACTGACGCAGGAGAGGAAGGCCGAGTACCTCGAGGAGCTGGTGAGGAGGGCCGTGGAGGAGTTCAAGCTCAAGTTCGACGAGAGGTCCAGAGGCAAGATCATGTACTACCTCCGCCGGGATCTCCTGGGCTACGGCGTCTTGGACCCGTTCCTCAGGGACCCCTACATAGAGGATATACATGTGGACGGGCCCGGCCTGCCGATCTACGTCTGGCACAGCCGTTGGGAGTCCCTCAGGACCCACGTCGTGTTGTCTCCGGCGGAGGCCGACGCCTTGGCCCAGAGGATCTCGGCGATAGTCGGCAAGGCCATCTCCTACGCCGACCCCATCCTGGAGGGGATGCTGCCGGAGGGCTTCCGCGTGGAGCTCGTGATCCCGCCGGCCTCCCCCAGGGGGCCCTCCATGGTCGTGAGGAAGTTCTTCGTGGAGCCGACAACGCTGGTCGATCTGGTCAAGATGGGCACGATATCCCCGGCCGCCGTCGCCTACCTCTGGCTCATGCTCGACTACGGCAGGAACGTGGTCATAGTGGGGCCCACCGGAGCCGGGAAGACCACGCTCCTCAACGCCCTTCTCTACATGGTGAGGCCCGACGCCAAGATACTCACCATAGAGGACACCCGCGAGATAAACCTGGTGCACGACCACTGGCAGGCCCTCCTGACGCGGCCCAGCAGGTCCGAGGCCGTCAGAGACGTGTCGGCGCTCGACCTCCTGGCGGTGGCCATGAGGTCCAGGCCGGACTACGTCGTGGTGGGCGAGGTGAGGGGCGAGGAGGCCTATGTGTTGTTCCAGGCCTTCGGCTCGGGCCACTCCGGCGCCACCACGATACACGCCGAGACCGTCGAGGACGCCATCAGGAGGCTCCTGTCGAGGCCCATGGCGATACCCCCCATGTTGCTGGGGCTGGCCCATATCTTCGTCCGCATCGCGAGGGTGAAGGTGGGGGACCAGATAGTGCGGAGGGTCGTCGAGATCGTGGAGAACCTGGGGGTCGCCAGAGGCAGGAGGCCGAGGCTCCACCACGTCTTCAGGTGGAATCCCGACGGAGACGTGCTGGAGCAGATAGCCGACAGCAGACACTTCGAGGCGGTCTCCAGATCCCGCTTCGTCCCCGTGGACTACCTCAGACAGGAACACCTGAGGAGGACCGCGTTGATAGAGGCCATGGCGAGGCGCGGCTTCACGTCTCCCTACATAGTCGCCAAGATATTCTCGAGATACGCCGTGGATCCCGAAGGGGCCCTGAAGGCGGCGGAGGAGGGGACCGTATGAGGGCCTTCTTCGAGCTCTACAGGCTGAGCGGCATGGCCTACCCCTACAGGCGCTATATGGTCCTTCTGTCCGCCGTCCCGCCGGCCTCGGCAGCTGCGGCCGGCCTGGCCGCGTGGGTCGCCACGGGGCTTCCGCTGGCCGGCCTCGCCCTGGGCGCGGCGGTCGGGCTGACGGCGCTGGCGGCCATGGTGCTCTACCCCCTCCACCTCATATCCGCCCGGAGGACCCACTTCGAGGTCAACCTGCCCTACACGCTGGGCGTCCTCCTGCCGCTCCTCACCGCGGGGGTCCCCCTCGGCAGAGCCGTGGCGAGAGTCGCCGAGACCGAGGAGGATAGGTACATAGCCAGAGAGCTGTCGCTGGTGGTGAGGGATATGGCCGTCATGGGGTCGAGCCCCATAGACGCCTTGATGCACAGCGCCGAGAGGGTGCCGAGCCAGAGCTACAGGGAGACCGTCAACCTCCTGGCCAGATCCTCGCGGATCACCGAGAGGCTCGACGCGGTGCTCATGGCTAGGCTCGACTGGATGTTGAGGCAGAAGCAGATAAGGGCGGCGTCCCTCGTGCGGTCCCTGGCCGTGCTGTTCGAGATGTACGTAATAGCGGTCCAGCTCCTGCCCATACTTATAGCCATAATATCGCTGTCCCTCAGCCCCCTCGGACCTCTGCAGATAGGGCCCCTCTCCCTCGACCCGCTGACCGTCCTCGTCCTCTCCGGCCTTATCTACAGCCCGCTGGCGGGCGCAGTGTTCTACATCTTGTTTGACTCCTCACTGAATATATAGATTTGGGCCGACCTGCGCTTCGCGATCCGTCGGCGCGTAGCTCCTCGGCGGTGCCTCATGCCGTCCGCGGGGAGCTCGCGCCACGGCGAAACGCGGTGCGTCAACGATTCACATGCATCCCCGGCGCCCGGGCTGGAGGCGTACGCGTCCGGCCAAGCGTCGACCGGCCGCCACGCGGCGTGGTCGCGCGGATGCGGAGGGGGAGGTCGCCGAGAGGCTTAGGAGAAACGCGGCGGCGATCTGCCGCAGGCCGGCTACTCGCCGCTTTATCCCGTTTTCGACTTCGCGGCGGCCGCGGGTTTGAGGCGGGTAGAGGTAGGGCGGCTCCTTTACTGGGTTGCGTTGGCGATGTTTAGGCGGCGCGCTGGGCCGGGGACGGCGTTGGACCTCCGGCCTTGGGGCCGGGCCTCGACCTCCTCACGGCGTTTTAAGGGAGATGTTTTACTGGCTTTGTTGAAGGGCTATCTTGGCCTCGTTTAGCATCTTCTTTATCTTTTCCACGCCGGCTTTGACGTAATCGATTGTTAGCTTGCCTTCGTGGAACCCCCAGACGTGTAGGTCGTATGCGGCGTTCCAGCCGTCTTGGACCCAGTCGCCCAGGTTTTTGGCGAGGGTCTTGCTGGCCATGCTGAGCAGATACGTGTACCACCTGCCCTCCCTGAGGAATCTGCCGTATTCGGGCGTTCTGTATTTCTCAGCCAGGGCCTTTACCACCTCCTCGGCGGCTTTGTAGGCCTTCTCGCCGGCCTGCACCGCGTCGCCCTTCTCTATGTACTCCGCGCACTCCTCCATGTACCTCTCGGCGATTTTTAGCCTCTCTCTGGAGCTCTCCTCGGGATCCCCGGCGCTTAGGGCGTCCAGCAACAGCCCCTCCACGTCGATGCCTCTTCTCGCCAGCTTCTTGATCAACTCCTCCACGGTCCAATGGCCGGATTGCCTTATAAATCTGCCCCGACGCGGTCGCCTAGGGAGGCGAAGAGGCGGGGAGAGGGGGAACTTTGTAGCCATGTCTCGATCCTATGGGGATCCCCCTGTTCTATGGATAGGATCTCTAAGCTAGATCCCGCAGCTCCTCCAGCCGCGTCTCCTGGGCGTCGGCAGTGTTGCCCCTGCGGTTTTCCTACACCGCTTCAGGCCCCCATCCATGTCCGATGCGCGCTCTCTATAGATTTCGTCAAATCTATATAAATTTTATAGAATATTCGTCTTAATTAAATTATTGAAACTCTATTTAGTGGGCCTCAAGTACTTGAATCATATACCTACGTCTTCCGCGATTCATGATATATCTATCGCAATTGCGCGTAGATATGTGGTATAAAATATCATCAACCTACGGGATTTTATGCATTTCAGACCGGGAATTTATTAAGTCCTCCCAGTTACGCGCCCCATGCGGGTCGACCTCTCCGCGACCGTATGGACGGCGGTTGGGGGAATACTCGTGTTCTTGATGATACCTGCGATAGGCTTCCTCGAGGCTGGGTTCGTCAGGCGCTCCAACGTCATAAACGCCATGATGAAGGGCATGTTGGCCTTCCTGGTGTTCTTCCCCATATGGTTCTTCGTGTTTCCCTACTACTACGCCGGGGTCCTCCAGGGCGGCTACTACCCGACGGGGCAGGGCGTAGGCGTGCCTATGTACATATACGCCTTCTTCCTCGGCGCATTCGGGGCGGTCACGCTGGCCCTCATATTCGCCGGAGCCCCCGAGAGGCTCAAGTTCGGCGGGTGGCTCGCGTTTGCGGTCTTCTTCTCGGCCGTCCAGTGGCCCCTCGTCTCCTCGTGGATATGGGGAAACGGCTTTCTCTACAACTTGGGCCAGTACTTCGGCCTCCCCGGATACGGCGTGAGGGACTTCGCCGGCGGCACCGTGGTGCACGCCTACGCGGGCCTGGCGGGCGCCGTGGCCACCTGGCTGCTGGGGCTTTCCATGGCCAAGAGGGCCAAGGCAAACGGGGAGGACTTGGCCCCGGCGTATAAGGAGGCGGCGGAGTACCGCAGGTCGGAGCTCCCCTACGCGATAGTGGGCACGGCCCTGCTCTTCTTCGGCTGGTTCGGCTTCAACGGCGGCTCCACCATATCGGTCTCGGAGCAGACGGGCTACGCCGTAGCCAACACGGCAACGGCGGGCTCCCTCGCCGGCCTCGTGTCGCTCCTCCTGGCGAGAAGGGCAGAGGGGCTCTGGAGCCCGGCGGCCACTATAGGCGGAATAATCGGCGGCCTGGTCATGATAACCCCCCTGGCCGGCTTCGTGGAGCCCTGGGCCGCATCCGCCGTCGGCGTTCTGGCCGGCTTCATCACCTACTACGGCACCAAGCTGGTGGAGAGGCGCATACCCATCGACGACCCTATAGGAGGCCTGCCGGCCCACGGCTTCAACGGCGTCGTGGGCAGCGCGCTGGTGCCCGTCTTGTCCTCGCCAAGCGTCGGCGGCCTCGCCGGCCTCATATACGGGGGTCCGCCCCTATGGGTCGCCGTGCAGTGGCTGGGCATGGCCATAGCGCTGGGCTTCGTCGTGGCCACGACCGCCGCCGCCTTCTGGATATTGATAAAGCTGGGCTTCCGCGCCTCCGCCGAGGAGGAGCTCGTGGGCCTCGACGCGGTGGACCACGGAGTCGTGAGGCCATGAAGCTCGTGAAGGCCGTAGTTAGGGAGGACAAGATCAACGACGTGCTCGAGGCCCTCGTGGCGGCCGGCTTCACGGGCGCCACGGTGTATAGAGACGCGGGGGGCATGGGCGGCGAGAGCGGCGTCGTGAAGATAAGGGGGAGGAGCTACGAGGCGCTGTTGCCTAGGGCCGTCATCGAGGTGGTAGTGGCCGACGAGGAGGTGGATAGGCTCATCGCCGTCATAATGTCGTCCGCGAGGACGGGGAGGCTCGGTGACGGCAAGATATTCGTCCTGCCAGTGCTGGACGCCCTGAGGATAAGAAACGGCGAGAGGTTAACTAAATAGGGCTGGTGTTTTTCCCATGATCACCATCCTCGACGTGGTGAACTCGGTGGATTATGTCAAGGCTAGGGACGAGATAGTCGAGTTCCTCCGCGACTATTTCGCCAAGTCGAGGACCAAGGGCGCCGTCGTCGGCGTCAGCGGCGGCGTGGATTCCTGCACGGCCCTTGCGCTGACGGCCTCCGCGCTGGGCCCGAGGCGCGTCTCCGCCCTGATACTCCCCAGCGGCTTCACGCCCAAACAAGACGTCGAGGACGCCGTGGCGGTGGCCAAACGGCTGGGCGTGAGGTACTACGTGGTGGCCATAGACCAGCTCCTGTCCGCCTATGCCGCGCTTCCCTTCTACGACGAGAGCGACGTGGTCGCCAGGGGGAACCTCATGGCGAGGATCAGGATGTCCATACTCTACTACTACGCCAACAAGAACAACCTCCTCGTCGTGGGCACAGGCGACAAGAGCGAGATCATGCTGGGCTACTTCACCAAGTACGGCGACGGCGGCGTCGACATACTCCCCATCGGCGATCTCTACAAGACCCAGGTGAGGCAGATGGCCAAATTCCTCGGGCTTCCCGAGCCCATAGCGCTCAAGCCCTCGAGCCCCCGCCTCTGGGCCGGGCAGACCGCGGAGGGCGAGCTCGGCATGAAGTACGGCGACATAGACCTGGTCCTATACGCCTACGAGATCGGCATACCCAAGGAGGACATACCCGCGGAGACCGGCCTGAGCAGATCCAGAGTGGAGTCGATCCTCGCGAGGGTTAGGGAGAACGCCCACAAGAGGGCGCCGCCGCCGGTGGCCAAGCTGGCCAAGTCCCGCTTGATAACGCGGCGGACCTCAAAGCCCTAAGTCCAACACATCGAACCCCCTATGACAAGGACGACCCCCTCTGGGGCTACGCGTCGGCGCGAGTCTTAGGTCGCCCCGAGAAGCGCCGTCTACGTCAAGTTCTGGCGCGCGTCGGAATGTCGGCGGCCTCGACGGGTCTAGACGGCCGCCCGCGCCTCCCCTCGGCCCGGCGTCCGCGCGAGCAGCCACCTCCACAGAGGGATCGCCTCGACCCTCTCCCCCCGGACCTCGAGGACGTCCTCCAGGTCCCAGGTGATGAGCAGAGGCCTCCTGCCCGTGGCCTCTACGGCCTCAGCGAGGGATTTCAGCTCTCTGCGGTCTATCTCGTCGACGGCTGAGGCGTATGTGACCTGCACGGCCTCGGCGTCGGTCACGAAGTCCGCCTCGCCTCTGCCCTTGAAGTATCTGGGCGCCTCGCCGCGGCGGAGCAGCTCAAGGGCCACCGCCGTCTCCATCTTCCTGCCCATCTGGCCCCGCGGGATGTAGGCGGGGTCTATGGGGTATATCTTCCTGGGCTGGAGGAGGGAGGTCTTGCCGAGGCCCCACCTGGGGAGCGCCACGATGTAGTAGGCCTCCTCGAGGTATTTCAGGTAGTTGGCGAGGGTCCTCTTGCTCTTGTCGAACCCCGCGGCCTTCATCCTCCTGTGGGCCGCGGATATGGAGAAGACCCCGGCGAAGGAGGCCTCAGCCATCGACATGAACAGCTCGAGGGAGGCGGCGTCCCTCACCCTGTGTCTCTCCACGACGTCGCGGTAGGCCACCGCGTCTCTGTAGGACTTGAGCAAGGCGGGGGCCAGGTCCGGGTGCAGGACCGCCTCCGGATATCCCCCCACCTCCAGATACTCCCTCAACGCGGCCAGGAGGCGCCCTCGGGAGGCCGGCGTCGCCGGGGACGGCGGCCCGAGCCCTCTGGCCCTCAGGAACTCGCGGAAGGAGAAGGGGAGGAGCACGTGCGATAGATAGCGGCCGCGGAGCTCGGTGGGCACCTCGCGGAGGGTCAGCCTGGAGGAGGAGCCGGCGACCACTACGGCGTACCTTCTGTCGAGAAGGGTCCTGACCCACCTCCCCCAGTGGGGTATGTTCTGCACCTCGTCCAGCAACAGGACCGGCGGATTGCCGGCCTCCGCCAACACCTTCAGGAAGGCGCCGAAGTGGCGCGGCGAAAGGCCTGCCAGCCTCACGTCCTCGAAATTCACATAGAGGGCCCTCGCCCTCCCGATCCTCGCCGCTGTTTGGTAGAGCAGATACGTCTTGCCCGCCCTCCTGGGCCCCACGACCGCGGCCGCAAGCCCCTCCACAGGCTCAACCGAGAGCTCCCTCTCGACCATCGCGGGAGGCCGCCACTCCAGCCACTCGGCGACCAGCTCCCTGAATACATGTTCCACGTAGGAAACAAAAACCCAACAAAAATGTTTCCTATAGGAAACACAACTACGATTCCCCCGCCTCATCGAAGATGGGGGCGAGGCCCTAACCGGCGAGAGGCCCCACGACACGGAGATGCCGGGCGGCTGACGGGGATCAAGGCCCGGCAGGCATATAGAGGCGCTGGCGCGCCTCAGGGGGCTTTAGGAGATATGTCGTGCTAACGTCAGCCGTAGGAGGTAGCGCTCTGCGGGGATGCGGACCAATGCGCCGAGGATCGCCGTACCCATTCTGAACCAGCCAATGGGCGCCTGGACTGCGGAACCTGTGGAGCGCAGGGGCGCTAGGAGGCTCCCCGCTCAGCCATTTCTCCCTTCATCTCCTCGAAGGCCCTCCTGACCTCCTCCACTGACGTCTCGTCCTCCAAGGTGCTCAAATCGCCGGGCTGCTGGCCCGCGGCCAGGGCCCTCAACACGCGCCTCATCACCTTCCCGGTCCTGGTCTTGGGCAGTTTGCCCACCACGGCGACCTTCCCCACGACCGCGACCGGCCCCAGCGCCTTCCTGAGATGCGCGACGACATCCTCCTCGGTGATGTTGGCGCCCTCCTTAGGCACGACGAAGACGCCCAGGACCTCGCCGCGCACCGGATCCGGCACGCCGACGACAGCGGCCTCGGCCACCGCGGGATGCGACGTCAGGAGGTCCTCCACCTCTCTGGTGGACAGCCTGTGGCCGGCCACCTTTATCACGTCGTCGGAGCGGCCCATTATGTGGAGATGCCCCTCCTCGTCGATATAGCCTATATCGCCCGTGTGGTAATAGCCGGGGAACTTGGACCAGTAGGACCTCACGTACCTATCGGGGTCGCCCCAGAGCGTGTGCAGAAACGCGGGCGGGAGGGGCGGCTTCACGGCCACGTGGCCCCTCTCGCCCGGGGGCAACTCCCTCCCGTCGTCGCTGAGTATGGCCACGCGGAGGGTCGGGTAGGGCAGGCCCACGGAGCCGTATTTGTACCGGAAGCCGCCCAGGTTCATGGAGCCCGGCGCCGTGACGAAACACGCGGTCTCGGTCTGGCCCCAGATGTCGGCGATCTGGCAGCCGGGCCTTCCTCCGCACACGACGTCCCTCAGCCATCTGTAGGCCTCCTCGTTGAGCACCTCGCCGGTGGGGTACAGGGCCATGAGCCTCTCCAGGTTGTACCTCCTGGGCCACCCATCGCCGTATTTCATCAACAGCCTTATGGCCGTCGGCGAGAAGAGCATGTGGGTTACGCCGTACTTCTCGGCGATTTCCCACCAGACGCCGGGGTGGGGGTGGTCCGGCGCGTCTTCATACCACAGCACGGTCAGCCCGTTGAGGAGGGGGCCGTGGACCCCGTAGTGGTGGCCGGAGATCCAGCCGATGTCGGCCGTGGAGAAGAAGACTATGTCATCGCTGAACTCCCTCTCGGCGCCGGTCAGATGGTTGAAGGCGTACCAGATCCACACCATGTAGGCGCCGTGGAGGTGGAGTATCCCCTTGGGCTTGCCCGTGGTCCCGGAGGTGTACAAGATGAAGAGAGGCGCGTCCCCCTCGACCCATTCGGGCTCGGCGTAGGCCCCCGGGGGTATCTCGGCCAGCGCCTGGTGCCACCAGAGGTCCCTCCCGGCCCTCATCTCGACGTCAAGCCCGACCCTCCTGTAGACGATGGTCTGGACGTCGGCTCCGGAGATCCTCAGGGCCTCGTCGACCGTGGGCTTCAAGGGCGTTATCTTGCCCCTCCTCGTCATGCCGTCCGCAGTTATGACGAGGGAGGCCTTGGCGTCTGCCATCCTCTCGGCGAGGGCCTGGGCGCCGAAGCCCGAGAAGACCACCGTGTGGACCGCGCCGACGCGGTTGACGGCCAGCATGGCGATCATGGCCTCGGGGATCATCGGCATGTATATCGCCACGCGGTCCCCCTTGCCCACGCCGAGGCTTCTGAGCAGCACGGCGAGCCTGTTCACCTCCCTGTAGAGGTCCCAATACCTCAAGACCCTCGGCTCGCCGGAGGCGGGCACCCAGACCAGGGCCGCCTTGTTCCCCCTGCCCGCCTTGATGTGGCGGTCCAGCGCGTTGTAGGCTATGTTGGTCTTGCCCCCCACAAACCACCTATAGAAGGGCGGGTTGGAGTCGTCGTAGGTCTTGGTCCACCGCTCCTTCCAGTGGAGCCTTCCCGCCTGCTCCGCCCAGAAGCCGACGGGGTCCTCGAGGGATTTTCTATACACCTCTAGAAACTTCTCGGACATGGGGCCGGAGACACAGACCTAGTTAAATTTTTTCTCAATTTTACTTAATATATCTTCATTAAAATTTTATATAATGATAAAAATCTATCGACAAGCGGGAACTCCCCCGCAGGCTCGCTACTCGACGTTGAGGACTAGGTACTTGGGCTCGGTGAAGTAGTACATGGTCGCCCTCACGCCCTCCCTCCAGCCGAAGCCCGACATCTTGACGCCGCCGTAGGGCAGCGCGTCGAAGCGGACCCTGGTGGAGTCGTTCACCATCACGGCGCCCGCCTTGACGGCCCTCGCCACCCTCAAGGCCCTTCTGTAGTCGGCCGTGAAGACCGCCGCCTGTAGCCCGTAGATCGTCGAGTTCGCGAGCTCCACGGCCTCCTCCTCGTCGTCGAAGGGAGCCACGGGGAGCACGGGGCCGAAGACCTCCTCTCTCAAGACCTTGGCTCCGGCGGCCCCGTCGGCGAACTTGAGGAGAGTCGGCTCGAAGAAGTAGCCCCTTCTGGCGATCCTCCTGCCTCCCCGCACCAGCTCTCCGCCCTTCGCAGTCGCGTCGGCCACGAGGCCCTCCATGGCCTTGACCATCTTCTCGGAAATCAACGGCCCCATGTCCGTGGACTCGTCGGCGGGGTCGCCCACCTTTATCGAGGCGACTCTCTCCGAAAGGATTTCCAGGAACTTCTCGAAGACGGGCCTCTCGACGTAGACCCTCTTAGTGGCGTTGCAGTTCTGGCCCGCGTTCTCGAACCTAGCCCTAGCCACTACGGCGGCCGCCTTCGCTATGTCGGCGTCGGCGAAGACTATGGCCGGGTCGGAGCCGCTGGGGGCCACCATGAACTTCTTCCCCCTGCCCGCCGCCTTGGCGGCTACCTGTAGCCCCACGGCGGTGCTGCCGGTGAAGGAGACCCCCGCCACTCTGGGGTTCTCTATGAACTCGTCGAAGACCTCCTCGCCGCTCCCCACCACGACCTTGACCACGCCGTCGGGCACCCCCGCCTTCTTGAGGAGCTCCGCCATCCTTAACGCCGTGAGGGGGGTGTGGGTCGAGGGCTTGACCACCGCCGTGTTGCCGGCCGCTATCACGGGGGCTACCTTGTGGGCGAAGGTGGAGGCCGGGTTGTTGTAGCTCAGAGCCCCGGCGACGACCCCCAGGGGCTCCCTCCCCTCGACCACAAGCCTGTGCTCGTTGCCGGGCGGGTATTCGTACGCGTCGACCCGGGGCGCCCTCCCCTCTAGGACGTATCTGGCCTCCTCGGCGCTTGCTCTGAATATCTCGACGGCCCTCTTGAGCTCCGCCCTGGCGTCCCTCACGGGCTTGCCCGATTCCGATACCAACACCCGCAGAAGCCCCTCGGAGTCCTGCTCTATATATTGGGCGACCCTGAGGAGCAGCTTGCTTCTCTCGCGCAGCGGCGTCTCGGACCATCTGCGGAAGGCCTCCTCGGCCTCGTCGACCGCCCTCCTGACGTCCTCCCGTCCGGCCGCCGGAAGGGCCGCGATGGCCTCCTCGGTGGCCGGATTCACCACGAAGACCTCCCCCATGGCCGCCGAATCCCATCAATTTATAAGTCTTTTTTTACTTGTTTGTGTGTTAGAATTTTATAATTATTTAAAATTATGAAAAAATATATAGTGGAAAAAACTTATATAGTGCTGATAGAGGCGCTCCATGCTCAGAACAGGGGAGCAGTACGTGGAGGGGATCAAGAGGAGGGAACACGCCGAGATCTTCGTGCTGGGGAAGAGGGTGGACGACGTGACCGCGCACCCCTTCCTCAAGCCCTCGGTCAAATCCTTCAAGGCGACCTTCGACGCGGCCTTCGAGGAGGACACGAGGGGCCTGGCGAGGGCCTACAGCCCCTTCGTGGGGGAGGAGGTCAATAGGTTCGTCCACATACATCAAGGCCCGGAGGACCTCGTGGCGAAGGTCAAGCTCTTGAGGAAGCTGAGCCACAAGACGGGGACCTGCTTCCAGAGATGCGTGGGGTGGGACGCCCTCAACACCCTCTACGTCATTTCGGGCAAGATCGCCGAGAGGGAGGGGAGGAAGGAATATCTCAATAGATTCATAGAGTACTTGAAATATGTACAGAGGAACGACCTCGCCCTGGCGGGCGCCATGACGGACGTGAAGGGCGTGAGGACGCTCAGGCCCAGCGAACAGCCCAATAGGGACGCCTACGTCCACGTCGTGGAGGAAAAGGCCGGCGGCATCGTCGTGAGGGGGGCCAAGGCCAACATAACCGGCGTGGCCGTGGTGGACGAGGTCGTCGTGATGCCCACCAGGGCCATGACCGAGAGGGATGCGGAATACGCCGTGTCCTTCGCGATCCCCCTCGACACCCCCGGCGTCAAGGTGGTGGTCGGCAGGCAGATAAACGACGGGAGGAGGCTCGAGGGGGGCGAGATAGACGGACTGCCGTATATGTTCAACCACGAGGGCCTCCTGATACTGGAGGACGTCTTCGTCCCCTGGGAGAGGGTCTTCCTCTACAAGGAGTGGAGGTGGGCGGCGCAGTTCGTCGAGGTCTTCTCAAACTATCACAGACAGGGGTACGCCGGATGCAAGTCGGGGCTGGGCGACGTGATAATAGGCACGGCGCACGGCCTCGCGAGGCAGCTGGGCATAGCCGACAAGCCCCACGTCCAGGAGAAGCTTACGGAGATGGTCTTCCTCAACGAGGCCATATACTCCGCGGGCCTCGCCGCGAGCTGGGAGGCCAGGAGGCTGCTCAAAAACGGCGGCTGGTGGGTTGACCCCATGTACGCCAACGTGACGAAGCACCTGGTGGCGAGGTTTCCCTACGAGGTGGCCAAGCTGTCGCACGACATAGCCGGCGGCCTGCTCGGGACCGCCCCCAGCGAGGCCGACCTCAAGAACCCCGAGCTGAGGCCCCTACTCGAGAAGTACCTCCAAGGGGTCCCCGAGTTCACCGCGGAGGAGCGGCTGAGGCTGCTACGCCTCCTGGAGAACACGAGCCTCAGCGTAGCCTACCTCGTCGAGTCGGTCCACGGGGCCGGGAGCCCGCAGGCCCAGCGCATATCGATACAGAGGGTCTACGACTTCCAGAGGGCCGAGGCCATAGCGAGGAGGCTGGCCGGGCTTAAGGCGGAGGCGTCGGGGGACGCCAGGGCGGAGCCCCGCAGGCCCGCCGAGGCGGAGAAATGAAGGTCCGCGCCCTGGCCAGCAGGCCGCCTGTGACCGCCAGGCCGGATATAAGCATCAGGGAGGCTGCGGCCGTGATGGCGCGGAGGCGCATAGGCCTGTTGGTGCTGGTGGAGGGCGACGGGATATACGGCGTGGTGTCTGAGAGGGATATAGTGAGGGCCGTGGCGGGAGGCGTGGACATGGGGAGGCCCGTGGCCCTGATAGCGACGAGGGACGTCGTGACGGTAGACGCCGATGCCCCCGTGGCCGAGGCGGCCAGGCTCATGTACAGCCGCGGCATCAGGCATCTAGTGGTCACCGAGGGGGGCAGGCTCTACGGTGTGCTCTCCGTGAGGGACCTGATCGGCGAGGCCGTCCAGCTGGAGCGGGCCGTGGAGGGCGGCGAGGCCGTCGAGATGGGCATGCCGGCCGATTGACGGACATGGGGGCATGGATCATATATCTTGCGACGTCTTGATCATAGGGTCGGGCCTGGCGGGTCTCAGGGCCGCCGCCGCGGCGGCCGAGTCGGGAGGCCGTCTGGACATCTGCGTGGTCACCAAGGTCTCCGGGCCCAGGTCCCACAGCATATCAGCCGAGGGCGGGATGGCGGGGGTGCTCTATCCGGACTCGGGCGACAGCCCGGAGCTGCACGCCTACGACACGGTCAAGGGGGGCGACTTCCTCGTGGACCAAGACGCGGCGATGGTGCTCGCCGAGGAGGCCCCCAGGGAGATAGCCTACCTCGAGAAGATCGGCGTTGCCTGGACCCGCACCCCCGACGGGAGGATAGCGCAGAGGCTCTTCGGAGGCATGTCCAGGCCGAGGACCGCCTTCGCCAAGGACAAGACGGGGCTGTACATAATGTCCGCCATCTACAGACACGTCAAGAAGCTCCCCGTGGAGTTCTACGAGGAGCATATGGTCACGAGGCTCGTGGTGAAGAACAAGAGGTTTCTCGGCGCCGTCGCCCTCGACTTGAGGCGAGGCGAGGCCAGGCTGTTCAAGGCCAAGGCGGGCGTGGTGGCCACCGGCGGCGGCGGGCGCATGTTCAAATTCACCACGATGGGCTACGCCAACACCGGCGAGATGCTGGGCTTCGCGCTCAGGTCCGGCCTTGCCCTCAAGGATATGGAGTTCGTCCAGTGGCACCCCACGGCGCTGGTCCCCAGCGGCATACTGGTCAGCGAGGCCGCGAGGGGGGAGGGCGGCTACCTCGTGAACAAGCAAGGCGAACGCTTCATGAAACGCTACGCACCCCAAAAAATGGAACTGGCCCCACGCGACATAGTGTCGAGGGCAATATTGACCGAGATAGCCGAGGGCAGGGGGTTCGTGCACGAGGAAAGCGGCATGGGCTACGTGGGGCTGGACTTGAGGCATCTAGGCGAGGGCGTATTGAACCAGAAGATTCCGTTTATAACCGAGCTGGCGCACAAGTACGTCGGCGTGGATCCTCTGGAGGAGCTCATACCCGTGAGACCGGCGGTCCACTACACCATGGGGGGCATCCACGTCGATACATACGGCCGCGTCCTCGCCCCGGACGGCTCTTGGGTCAGGGGGCTCTGGGCGGCCGGAGAGGCGGCCGGCCGGAGAGGGGGCCG
>Ga0081473_124394_pt1 | contig 28315 bp, 32 predicted proteins | sample CisSprmetagenome_FD_70977 | JGI IMG/M metagenome (GOLD analysis project Ga0081473, IMG submission 70977) | Hypoxic/sulfidic aquatic microbial communities from Cistern Spring, Yellowstone National Park, USA v2 (version 2) | ecosystem: Environmental > Aquatic > Thermal springs > Hot (42-90C) >...
CCCTAGCCGGTGAATGGCCAGCGGCCACGAACTACCTATACCTAACCAACGCCGGTGAGGTTGATGATGACACGGGCCCTGGGGTTGATGCATTAGTCATCGGCGCCGGGGTGTTTAGGATCGGGGTCAGTGTGGAGTTCGACTGGTCCGTGGTCAACACTGTCCTTGGCCTTAGGGAAATGGGGTACAGGGTTGGGGTTGTTAACTATAACCCGGAGACAGTGAGCACAGACTGGGACTTCGCCGATAAACTATTCTTCGATGAGTTAACCCCGGAGACCCTGAGGTGGATAGTAAACAAGGAGAACCCTAAGTTCGTGGTCCTGTGGGCTGGAGGGCAGATTGGACAGAGACTTTACAGTAAGGCCCACCTGTGGATAGGCGACTCCAGGATACTTGGCACAAGCCCAGGCTCAATAGACTTGGCTGAGGATAGGGTTAAGTTCTCCAAACTACTCGACAGGTTAAACGTAGCCCAGCCCCCGTGGGCCTACGCCAGCAGTATGGGTGAGTTGATAGACCTAGTGGAGAGGTGGCTTGACTACCCGGTTATAGTTAGGCCCAGTTACGTCCTGGGGGGCACCTACATGGGTGTGGCTAGGAATAGGGGTGAATTGACTAGGTTTGTTGATAAGGCTACTAGGATAAGTCCAGAGCATCCTGTGTTGGTGTCAAAGTTTTTAAAGGGTGGAGTTGAAGCCGAGACTGACGGTGTCAGTGATGGTAAGGGAACCATACTAGTCCCCATAGAACATGTAGAACCCCCCGGAGTCCACTCCGGGGATAGCACAATGGTCCTCGTGCCCAATGGCTCAACCTACCGGTTAAGTGAAGGTAAGGTCAACGAGATGGCTAAGGTAACTCACTTAATAGCCACTGAACTTAGCGTCAAGGGCCCATTAAACGTTCAATTCATAGTGGCGGATAAGGTGTATGTGATTGAGGCTAACGTTAGGGCCAGTAGGTCAATGCCGCTGAGCAGTAAGGCAACAGGCCTTAACCTAGCTAAAACGGCCCTAAAGGCGGCGCTACATGGGCTCGGCTTCGATGGGGTTAGGGTGGTTAGGCCGAGGGAGTGGTGGGTTAAGTCGGCTCAATTCTCATGGACGAGGATTAGGGGTGCTTACCCAAGGCTAGGGCCTGTTATGTACAGTACCGGTGAGGTTGCGTCAAGCGGAGCCACCCTGGAGGAGGCGCTCCTAAAGTCATGGCTATCAACCGTGCCTTCAAGGATACCTGAGGGGAGTGCCCTAGTCTACACTTACGATGAGGACCACGTGAAGAACATTGAGGAGGTTAAGGGGATGCTTAGCTCAAGGTTAAGGGTAATTGATGATGGGGATGAGGCCCGCAACATGTTGAAGCAGGGTAAGATAGACATACTCATCACGGGTGGTTCAACGGAGGATAAGGACTACTTAACCCGTAGACTGGCCGCAGACACCTCAACACCCATGTTACTCGACTCAACGCTTGGGGTTGAATTGGCTAAGGCACTGAGGTGGTACTGGAATGGTGGAGTCTTGAATGTTAAGCCCTGGGAAGGGGAATTTACCAACGGTGACCAACCATGATGCTAACCATAACCTACGATTACCTCAGAGAGGAGGAGGTGGATTTAATCAAGGCCTTCAGTGAACTAGGTGTCAGCGTTAATAGGCTTCAATCAAACACGCCACTTCACATAGGGGAGGTTGATGGCGTATTTCTAATCAGGAACCTTAACCATAAGACTGCAATAACCATGGCTGGTATTATCGAGTCCACCGGTGGCACAACAGTGAACAGCTACTTAACGCTATCCATCACCTGGAATAAGGCAGTGACGACGGCGTTGCTTAAGAAAGCTGGTTTACCTGTACCGGACACCTACGTGGTCTTTGAGCCTATGGCTGATGGTTTACTTAAGGGTGGACGCATAGTGAAGCCAGCCTCAGGCTCGTGGGGTAGGTTAACAGCCGTGGTTAATGATGGCGAACTGAGCCTACTGATGAGGCATGCGAGGGATCACTTACCCATACTGGTTCAGGAGAGGATTGGTGATGGAAGTGACCTGAGGGTATTCATAATTAACGGCTCAGTGGTTGCCGCCATGATGAGGAGGCCGCCGCAGGGTGACTGGAGGAGTAACGTGGCTAGGGGTGGCTATGCAATGCCCGTTAAGGTAAGTGATGAGCTGAGCGAGTACGCCATTAAGGCTGCTGAGGCTGTTAAGGCATTCTACGCTGGGGTTGATCTACTTATAGGTAAGGACGGCTACTACATAAGTGAAGTTAATGGTATACCTGAGTTTAAGGCGGTTAGTAGGGTTAGTGGTGTTAGGGTTGGTTTTGAACTGGCTAAGGCAATCATCAACCTACTCAAGAGGTGATTAACCTAGCCACTTCCTCAGCTATTTCACCAGCCACATTAACACCGGTCACCCTTTGAACATTCTTAAACTCAGGAACCCCATTAACCTCAATGACCAGGTAGCCCCTCTCAGACTCAACCACGTCAACGCCTGAGTAGGTTGCGCCAACTGTTGTACTGGCTTTAACCGAAATGTCCTCAAGCTCAGGGTCAATTTTAACCGGGACAGCTAGACCACCCCTAGCTGTGTTAGTCCTCCAGTCATCACTGTACCTGTATATAGCCGCCACAGCCCTATCGCCAACAACAGTAACCCTAATGTCCCTCTTAGGCTTCTTAACGTACTCCTGGCTAAGTAGCGGACCCTCCCTGTAACTCCTTAAGATTAACTCAGCCTCCCTAACCGTATTAGCCAGGGCAACCAACCTACCCCATGAACCATCAGTCGGCTTAATTATTAGTGGGGTTTTGAGTAGGGCTGAGGCGGCGTCACCATCACCCGAATAATCAAGCAACAACGCTGTTCGCGGTATTGGGACACCCGCCTTGCTTAACTTGACAAGTGTGAGGAATTTATCATGGGTTATTATGAGGCTGTTGAAGCTGTTTATCGATCCAAGACCCACCTCCTGGTAGATGAATGATAATGGCAGCACCCTGCTCCTACCAGCAACTCTAATCAACCCAACGGCATCCATTACCCTATTGCCTAAATCAATGGCGTTAACCTTAATCAGCTTGACGTTTAAGCCGCGTTTACTTAACTCACTGCTGAGTAATTTTTCCTCCAACCTGGCTATATCGTAGAGTAGGTGTACTTCAATAGAAACCACCTACTCCCCGTAATCTTCAACATCACCCTTAAACTCCTCAAGTGTTATACTGTCCTTCGTTATCTTAACGACATACTTAGTGCCGCATGTCGGGCAGCTTGTTAACTCACCATCCATTACATCCCCAGGTAGGTCGAACTCTGTTCCACATACCTTGCAGGTTACCTTAAGCGCCTGCATAATTACCCCTACCCCCCTGTGTTTATAAATTTTTCGATATAAGTAAAGAAAATTATGAGCACTATGTTAAGTAGACTATCGTCAATAGTCAAATACAGTACCCATTAGTCCTGGTCAACTACTCCACTACGGTACCCTCACCGGCAAGGGCTGATCGTATCGGGTTATCCTTCAAACCATTGGCAATAATCGTCCTAATACCCCTCTCACTCAGCTTAAGCGCGGTTTCAAGCTTCCTCCTCATGCCACCTGTGGTGTGTGGTAAAACCTGCTGTGCATTATCCCTAGTAACCTTGCCTATGGGCTTACCGTTGATTAACACGCCGTCAACGTTGGTTAAGATTATGAGCCCCTTAACACCCATTGATATGGCTAGGTTTTCGGCTATTTGGTCACCATCAACATTGAGCAGCATACCCTCGGGTGAGACTGCTATTGGGCTGATTACCAATACGTCTGAGCTGTCCATTAACGACTGCACGAGCTTAACGTTGACGTCTGTTACCTTACCGCTGAAGCCCCCGTCAATAACCCTCGTCCTACCTCTATCATCGATTATCATGATCTTCTCCTTCCTCCTAGCCGTAACTAGGTTTAGGTCAGCGCCGCTTAGGCCTATTGCCCTAACCCCCCTTGCTACAAGCTTACTCACTAAGAACTTATTTATGAGCATCATGGTCATTACGTAGACCTTTAAAGTCTCCTCATCAGTGTACCTACTCGTGTAACCGTTCGGGTGCTTTAGGATGATTGGTTTAATACCCATCCTCTCCATCATGCTGTTGACCATGCAGCCGCCACCATGTATTAGAATGGTGCCAGGTGCCACGTCGTTAACCACCTTATCCAACCCTCCATTGCATATCACGGAGCCGCCCACCTTAACCAGCATCATTGAAACCACCTACATGGGGTATGGTGCAATGTACCTCAACCCCTCATCCTCTGGGAACCCCTGCGCTATGTTGAATGACTGTATGGCCTGCCCAGCCGCACCCCTGATTAGGTTGTCTATGGCTGAGAAAACCACAAGGCGGTTAAGCCTCTGGTCCAGTTCAAAACCCACATCAACCAGGTTTGTGCCAACCACGTACTTAACGCTTGGGTAGTGGGCTAACCCAGCCTTATCCTTGACTATGCGTATGAACCTTTCATTCCCATACAACCCCCTGTAGGCCTTCCACAAATCAACCTCACTAACGCTCCTGGTGAGTTTAGCATGGCCAGTTATGAAAATCCCCCTAACCATGTCAACGGCATGTGGGGTGAAGGCCACGTTAACCGGGCCTCCGGCTATTAGGCTTAACTCCTGCTCTATCTCAGCGGTATGCCTATGATTAACGGGCTGGTAAGGCCTAACCACGTGGGTCCTGTGCCAGTGGTAATCCAGAACGGTACCCTCAGCACCTGCACCGCTGCTGGCTATCTTCGCATCAACCACTATGAAGTCTTGGTTAACAAGGCGCTCCTTCACAGCTGGGGCCAGGGCAACTATTGATGCAGTGGCCATGCAGCCTGGTACCGCTATTATCCTGGCACCCTTAATCTCCTCCCTATGCAGTTCAGGCAGGCCGTAAACAGCAGCCTTAAGTAGGTCTGGGTATGGGTGTGGCTGTGGCCAGTGGTACCATTTAACGTAATCCTCAGGGTTCTTCAGCCTGAAGTCGGCGCTTAAATCCACGGCCAGTAAACCATTCTCAATAATCTTGGGAACCCACTTAACCGATTCACCGTGGGGCAGTGCAAGGAATACTGCATCGGGCTCGGTCTTAAGTATACCGTCCATGGTCGGCTGTATGAACCTTAGTGTTGTGAATCCCCTCAGATTTGGGTGTATTCTATATATGAACTCGCCGGCGAACTTCCTTGACGTTGCGCAGACGACCTCAACATTGCCGTGGTTTAGCAGTAGTCTAAGTAATTCACCGCCTATGACGCCGCTGGCGCCTATTATACAAACCCTGCGTATCGTCCCTTCAATACAAACTCACCAACGCCTATATAGGATCGGTCTTTATAAACTTAACGACCATCTGGCGTTAAATTACCTAAGTGACTCATCTTGGGCAAATTTTTATTAATCCTAGCCTCAACGACCCCTGAGGAGGCAGGAAGTGGGGAGTATGGTTGAGATTAAGGACTTGTATAGAGAGAGGGTTAATGTTGCGGTTGAGCTTTGGGATAAGGTGCTTCGTGGGGAGGTTGTATCAAGGGGTGAATTGGTTAACCTACTGGCTAAGTATTATGAGGAGCATGACATAGAGCCCTTTAGGGGGTTAACTAAGATAGATATTTACGATAAGGAATTGGCAACTGTATACGTGGTTGGAGTCTACGGGATGGGGCTTGTGACCATGCACGACGTTGAGGAGGAATATGGCTCATTGTTTAAGGTTGAGTTAACCTCGGATAAGGCCTATGGCGTAATCAGGAATTACAACGGTGATGAGTCCAGGACAGCGCTTAGGAATTTAATCGAGGATAATCAAGCCCTCGGCGACTCACTGGAGGAGAGGGTGTTCAGGGTTTATAGGTTGGTCTACACTGGGGCGGTACTAGGTTTTATGCCAGAGGATGACATAGCTAAGACATATAAGGTGTTTTATGACGTGTTTGAACCCTTAAGGCAGAGGTTGGTTAACTATGTTAAGTTCTACATAGCCACAAAGGTGGCTGAGGGCATTGCACTCGGGCGTTTCACAAGCCAAAATGAGGTTAGAATTGAGAAGTACGCCTACTGCGTGAGGCTAGGCCTTGAGAAGTGCGCACCAACCAATAGGCTTATCCACGAAATAGCCCTATCAGTCTACAAGGTGCCTGCCAACGTGGTGAATAGGCTGGTGCCCCTTATCAGGAGATCCTCTAAATCCTCCCTCGTCCCTAAGGCTTATTAAACACGGTTAAACCCTTTTTGCAGTATTGGTGGGTATTATTGAAATCGAGGAGATTAGCCATACTTGAATTGGCCAGGAACGACGAGGTCTTGTCGAGGCTGATAGCCGACAGTAACCACCAGCTCATTTACGCAATGGCCGAGAGGGGTAGTGGGGTGGAGCCAAGCGTCGATGTGGGTAACGTTAAGCCTGTTCAATTGGCCGAGGTCCTCAGGTCAATGGGTATAGGTAAGCTGTACGAGTATCAGTATAGGGCTTACCTGGAGATAACGGGCGGTAGAAACGTCATCATAACGTCGGGGACTGGTACAGGTAAGACTGAGGCCTTCATAGTGCCCATATTGGCTAGGGCGCTTGGCGGTAGGAGGGAGGTGGTGGTGTACCCGACTAAGGCCTTGGCGAGGGATCAGGAATCCAGGTTTAGGGCCCTGGCCGAGCCATTAGGCCTAAGGGTTGCAACGTATGACGCTGATACACCACCCGAGGTTAGGAGGTGTGTTTACGGTGGCGACTACGCATTGGTCCTAACTAACCCCGACATGTTGAACACCGCATTGGTACATGTGCCGGCCTTCAGGAGGTTCATGTCCACGGTGGATTACGTGGTTATAGATGAAGTTCACGTATACAACGGCGTCCTAGGATCCCACCTGCACTACCTGATAAGGAGGATTAGGCGTCTAAACCCAGGTGTTAGGTTCGCTGCCGCCTCGGCTACAATAGGCAACCCAGCCCAGTACTTCGAGGGGCTGACGGAATCCCCAGTGGTGCATATTGATGGCATTAGGGGAGTGAGGGGTGAGCTAATACACATCATGCTTAGGCCCATTAAGAGGGGCAAGTTACAGGAGGTTGTTAACCTAGTTAAGCTCTGCGTTGAGCTGAATAAGAAGTGCCTCGTGTTCGCCGATAGCCACTGGATGGTTGAGGTGGTTAAGAGGATGGTTAACTCAGCTGGGGTTGGTGATAAAGTTGCCGTGCACAGGGCTGGCTTAAGGCCTGATGAGAGGCGTAGAGTGGAGGACATGTTCAAGAGGGGTGAGTTACGGGTTGTGTTGGCCACACCAACCCTGGAGCTCGGGGTCGACATAGGCGACGCGGACTTCGCAGTACTAGCCACAAACCCACCCAGCTTCATAAAGTACCTTCAAAGGGCTGGTAGGGTTGGTAGGAGGGGGCAGAGGGCCTACGTAGTCCAGGTGCTTGGCGATGACCCAATGAGCACCTACTACGCTAGCCACCCCGAGGAGTTCTACAATAGGTCACCTGAACCCATGTTCATGGAGCCGAACAATGATGAAATAGCCACTAGGCACCTGTTGGCCATGATTAAGGAGTCCGCTGTGAGACTGAGCGAACTAGACGAGTACTTGAGGTACCTGGTGGGTAAGCTTAGCAATGAGGGCTTAGTCTCGGTTAGGGGCGATAGGGTCTTCCTAACCGAGAACGGGCTTAGGGCCATTAATTCATTCAACGTTATTAGGGGTAATGGGGATGTCGTCTTGATTAGGCGCAGGGGAGGGGGTGTGGTTGGGTATAGGGAACTCCCAATGGCGATTAGGGAGCTCCACCCAGGGGCAATATACATGCACGGCGGCTCAACCTACAGGGTCCTTGAACTGGACCTACAGCGTAGGAGGGCCATAGTCACCCCTGAGGACTCAAGTGATCTAGTCACGAAGGCGCTCTACAACAGCAACCCCACCGTAGTTAACGTTATTGCTGAATCTAGGTATAGGGGTATTCCAATAAGGTACGCCGTCCTCGATATCGAGGAAGAGGTTTACGGCTACGTCGTGAAGAGGATGAGTGGCAATGAAACCCTAGGTGAGTATAGGCTTAATGAGCCGATAAGGTATAGGTTTAGGACTAAGGGCATAGTTTTAAACATGCCCCCAGTCCAATTCTCAGCCATAGAGCTAAGGGACATGGTTGAGAGGGGTAAGGCTTACCACGCCACGGAGCACGTCTTAATATCGGCCGGTGAGGTTATTGTAAACGCGGCCCCAACCGACATGGGCGGTATCTCATACCCAACGGGCCACATCATAATCTACGACTCATACCCAGGGGGTTCCGGGGTGACTAGACTACTCATGGAGAGGATTGATAAGGTTATTGACGTGGCCTACAGCATAGTCACATCCTGCAACTGCAGGGATGGGTGCCCCAGGTGCGTCTACTCACCCTACTGCGGCAACAATAATAGGATGCTTTCCAGGTTAAACTCAATAAAGGTCCTTGAGGCAGCCTTGAGGGGTGAGGAGGGGGTTGATGAACCTCCACCCTTCGAAGGTTCAATACCCTAGCCGTCTCTCTGGAGGTGGTGGAGGCTTGTTGTCTCCACCGTCTCCTTCTCGACGGTCTCCCTGGACCCCCTCACCGCAGTGGCTCCCCAACGGTCGCCTGCGGTTCCTTGCCACTACGGGTCTTGGAAACCCAGGGTAACCAATAAAAGCGTTAAGACTATACTTTATAAATTTAACAGGGATTAGTCATCAACGAAAATAAACGCCACAAATAATCATGAAAACTAAAACAGCCACATTTACAGTTTAGCTTAGCTGGCGGCTTCTCGCTCTTGAGGGGTGGGGTTTCCTTGGGGGTTTTAAGTTACCTTGCTTTCTCTGAGACTGCTGGATACTTCAACTAGGCTTCATAAATCCACCGCCATGAGACTCACGTAGTAAGGCAACCTAATCATAAAGGGCGAGACTTGCCGTCTGCTTTATCATGAGATGCGCAAACTGCAGCTTCATGGATAATAAGGACAATATCCCACTGCACTGGGCAATGAAATACCTCATCACCCTAAAGGATGGAGCCTCCAACTAGGGTGATGTGTAGTTAAGTTTATAAGGGGATATATTTATTGGGAACGGACATGTCAACAATAGATGAGTTATATTCATTGATCAGGGACGGTAAATTACCTTACCCACCCCGATTAACTAAGTATGAGCTTGCCAAGATAATTGCGGTAAGGACAAGGCAGCTAATGGATGGTGCACCACCCCTAGTTAACCCCAAGGAATTGGGTACATCAGACCCCGTGGCCATAGCCGCCGAGGAGTTGAAGAGAGGCCTGCTCCCATTCATAATAATAAGGAGGCTACCCAACAATAAGAGCGTTGAGTATTCACTTAGGGAGTTGCAGGAACTTGAGAATAAGGTTCTATCTTATTGAATAACACTCAACGTAATTTTAATTAGGGTTACCTCATGGCTGCGGCAGGTCTGGTCTCCGCCTAAATACATTACCTAAGATTATCATTAGCACTATTACCAGGACAATAACCCCGATTATTAGAGCTGCAGTGGTCTGTTTAGTTAATACGTACCTTGCAACTGTCGATGTTAAGGTTGTTGTTAATGTACTTACTTTCACCATAGTTGTGATTAAGGTGATTGTTGAGGTAACGGTGGTTGTAGTGGTGCTAACCGTTGTTGTGATTGATGGTGGGCTAACGGTGAATATAGGCGCCATACTAGTTACACTTACCCCAGTTACTGATGGCACTGAGCCGTAGGTAGACATGGTGAAGGTTAAGTTAACGGATAATTGGTAGGACTCCCCACTCACAATCAACCCATTACACATTGTATATAGGTTTAGCACCAACGTGTAGCTATTGAACATGAGTTGGTAAAGTGGGAGTGTTAAGTTAACAGTGAAGTAGCCGTCCTTAATCCTAGCCTCACCAGCCCCTATTGACTCATAAACCAACCCATCACTGGTGAATGGGGCTCCAAATTCCGTCAGGTTAGTGTGCATTAACGCTAATGCGCTACAGCCACTTAGGCGCGGTATCAACATACCACTTAGGCTTACTTTAAAAACACCACCATTATAGCCGTAGGTTGCTTTTATACTAGTTAAGTTAACCAGTAGGTGCATTGGCTTAATGGGTATTATGCCGACTAATACTGCACCCTGGGTGTAGTAGAAACCTAGGTTAAATGAGGCCATGCCGTCACTTGTTATGTTAAGCAGGTCACCACCATTGAGGTTAATGATGGCGTAGGTGCCATTAGGTAACCCAAGGGCCGTTAAATTAACATTAACGTGAAGCGCATTAATTGGATTGCCATAGTCATTAAAGGATATGTAGGCTGAATTGGCGTTTACTATTGGGAACACCTCAACTGAGGCATTTGTGGTTAAGACAGGTTCCTCAATATTCGGCAACACCGTGCCCAAACCAGTGGTTAACCAGGATGAGTCGTAGGGTATAAGAACGCCGCCACTGTCCTCCACTTATTGATAATGCTCATGACTTCACTTGGTATGTATGATTCAGGAACCATAAGGATTAAGTACCTGTACCTCGATAGGTTAACTAGGCCTAGCTCTAATTCATCAGCGGTTACTATGTTGTACGGGTAGTATGCATATTCATCACCAACCTTAACTAGGCCTGTTGATATTAAGTAAGTCTCATCCTCAAGGTGCTTCCACTGGTTGTATGTTTCACCATACATTGTTACGTAGAGTACGGCTACACTAGTCTTTGGACGGCTACCGTTAACTAGCCTATATACCTCAGCCGCCATGGCGTTTAACTGGGTTGTTGGCCAAAACCAACTTAAACTCCTGATAAATACGTAGTAATCACCACCCATGAGCCATGGGTAACCGAGCATTATGTGGGATAAATACCTGCCGTAGTACGCACCGGTGCTGGGTACAGGCGTCCATTCCATCATTAAATGAACTCCATAAACACTGGCTAGGTTACTGAAGAAGATTGCGAACTTGGTGTGGTCAGCATCGTCAAGTACTATGGTTACGTTATATTTCCTCGCTAGTTGGAAGTATAATTCAGGCATCTGAAGACCATATATGTCATCAATTGAGCCACCCCAGTAGAACAGGAGCATCCTATCGGGCCCTATGATACTCCTAATCATGCCGAATAACTCACTGTAGGTTTCATTAATACTCCAGGCCCTGAATAACTGGAAGTAGGGCCAATTACCCATGAAGGGTAATGATGGTGTTACATCGTTAAAGCTCCTATATGCCGCGTGCCACTGCAGGTTAAGCGCAGTAATGTTACCGCCATACATCCTATTCAGATATAACCTAAACATTGCTACATCACTCTTGGCGTAACCAGTGGGTAAGCCTCCTACCCCAGGGCCCCAGTCATCATCAAGCCACCCATAGTCAATTAGTACACCTAGGAAGTTTGAGTAATTAACATACCTGCTAACCACGGTTTTAATGAAATCAAAGTAATACCGCCTATCCGTCATGTTCCACCACGCCAATGCAGGCGGCGACATCCATGTTAAGTCTCACCCCTTCTAGGGGTGGTGTTGCTTCTTAGAGTTTGTTTAAAGTTTTAGTCTATTGGTTGGTATGTTTGTTTCTGGTTATGTTTTAATTCCTCCTTTGCTTAGCTTTTCTCGGTGCCTAGGGTGGTGCCTCCGGGAGGGGGTTTGCTCGTCTTGGATGAGTTGGTGGGTCGATTACCCACTGTTTTCACTACCCTAGGCACTCTTTCTTCTTCCCCCACTCCTAAACCAAGCAATAGGGGTAGGCGCAAACAAGATGGGAACGTACGCACTGTTAGGCTTAGGCTACTGCCTAATGGCTCTCAGGAGCGTAAATTACGGAGACTTGCAGATGCTGCTGCTAGGCTTTGGAATGAGTTGAACTATGTCAGACTTGTGCAGTTTAGGATGATGGGCAAAATAGACTTCAAAGGAACAGAGCACGAGTACTACCACAAGTACAATGTGATGCTTGGTGTTAATGCTGGACAGGTGATTAACCTAAACAACGGTGCATGGATGTCATACTTTAAATTGAAGGAAATGTATGAACAAGGCAAACTACCTAAATTCATGAATAAGCCCTCGCCTCCAGGCTTCTGGAAGGACAGGCTACTAGGCAGGAGAACCTTGAGAATCCTGGTTAGGAATGATAGGTACTACCTAGAGCCAATCAACAATGGTGAAGGATACTTGGTCCTCAAGGACTGGCAGTTGAGGATTAGGTACGCTGGTAGAATCAAGTGGTCTGGCAAGCAAGGTATGCTCATGATTAAGCTTGAGGACAATAGGTGGTTTGCTTATGTGCCGATTACTGTCGGCGAGAAGCCAGCGAAAACCAATCCAAAGGGTTACGTGAAGGGCATCCACGAGAAGATACGGATAGAGAATCCTAGGGGTAGTAATAAGGCTTTCATAGACGTTGGTTTGAACAACCTGTTTGCTGTAGTGTTTAATCACACTGACGTTGCAATCCTAATCAAGGGTTCGAGTATTAAGGCTGAGTACTATTACTGGAAGCGTGAGACCAAGACCTACCAATCGATTAGGGATTGGTTGAGGAATCGTGGCTTCAATGCATGGCGCAAGTACCACGCATTCCACCTACATGCCAAGTATAAGCAACACGAGAGGCTTAGGCATTACTATCGTACAGCCATTAGGTTCCTGGCTAAGGCACTGTGGCAGATGGGCATTGATGAAGTCTTCGTTGGCTACCCATACATGGTGAGTCAAGATGATGGCAATGAGTACAACACCAATGTTTGGTGGTTCAACAAGATCATTAATTGGCTCAATGACGTGCTTGAGGAGTACGGAATCAAACTCAACGTGGTGAATGAGTATGGGACTAGCAAACAATGCTCCATCTGTGATATGAAGCATGAGAATGGTAGAGTGAAGAGGGGACTCTACATATGCCAGACAACTGGCATAGAAATCAACGCCGACCTAAACGCAGCAAGGAATATTGCAAAAAGAGTGGGCTATGAGACGCCTATACCAAAGAAGATACTGAGCTACATAATCACCACTAACGGTGTAAAACCATTAACCCCCATGGAGGGGGCAACAACCAAGACCCCCACAGTGAAACCCTCGCCCCAAAAGGGCGAGGAGGGGGTCATCATGCCCAACACCCAGCCGGTAGGGTTGGGGATCCGATGGATGTGGCCAACCTAGTGGCCTTCCTGGTCTCCGATGAGGCATCTTGGATAACCGGCGTTAACTTCACTATAGATGGTGGTATGACGATTAAGATGATTTACATGGACCCAGACGTTATAGGTGGTTCAATAGGCACGTTGGTTCAGGATCCTGAGGTGGGTGAGTTAATAATGAGGGTGCTGCTCAGTGGGAGGGATAAGGTGCAGGAATTGAAGAGAGTGCTTAAGACACTTACGCAACAGTAGCGCTCATCAATGGTTCATGGGTCTCATTGAGTAAGCACCATGAGGTTTTATCATCATCAGTATTCATTGTTCATGTTTAAACGGTGATGGCCTATTAATAAGGCTGCGGAAAGTATATTAAGTTAATAGAGGTCACTGAACTATGGCTGGGTTTAAGGGTTACGTGGTTAGTAAGACACTGGTAATGGATCCCTTCGGTGGGAGGATGTTTAAGATCGACATTGTTGAGGAGAGGGAGAATCCTGGGCTTGTTGCCACAACCTCAGGTGAGTCTGCTGGGTTAACTAGGGATATGCTTGAGATGATGCAGAACATATTCAGGTCCATACCAATGCTAGGCCAGATGGTCAGTGGTAAAATACCCGTACCCAGGGTGACTCTTATGTTAACTGAAGAGGAGATGGAGGAATTAGGTGGGAAAATTGACGTGGGTGAGTACGTCTACGTTAAGATACAGGGCGGGAAGATAGAGATACTTAAGGAGGAGCATTAAACCGCTAGGGGTAGGGAATATTTTCCGGTAACCAGCACCCCTGTTCCCTGATATTAGGCTTTCACCTTAGTGATGAATTGCAATGGAGAGGAGATTCCCTACCCTAATGGGTGGTATGAAATCCGGAAAGGGTAGGTTACTCAAGTACCTTAACCACGGTACCCAGTATCTCAGCCCTACCCCCCGTTGGCCTAGCTAGCAGGTTGCCGCATACTAGACACCTAACCTCCACTGTGGCGTGATCAAATATCACCTGCTCGTTGCCGCACTGGTTGCACCTAACCCTGATGAACCTTGACTTGGGTGCCGGTATTAGTACGTTCCTGAAGTTCGGCATACCCGTGCATGCAACTCATTGGGTTTTTAAAGATTACTTAACAACACACCGGACAATGGCCACGTTTTAATGAACTTAGCCCTGGTACTCAACGAGGACTGTGCCGTCCTCCCGCTTAGTTATCTTAACCTTGATTTTAGACGGTGGCCTTTGTATGCCATTACTCCAGATCACGTTATTGAGGCTTTCACTCAGCTTAACCTTATCCTCATCAACCTTTGCATGCCTAGCCACAATACTCTTGATTAACCTAGCGGCGTATGGGGCCCTTCTGGTCCTTGAGGCCTTCTTAATATCCCTCAGGTTTATGGTTAACACTACCTCATTACTGGCCACGGTCATCACCCTAGTTCAAGCTTCACCCTTCTCCAATTCCTACGCTTAACGTTGTACGTGAACCTCCTGTTTGTTTTAACCATAACCCAGGCCGGCGGGTTCCTATTTGACTTCCCCGCTGACGCTAGCCTTAACTTGAATGCCGGTGGTTTGTGGGTTGCCATACTATCACCTGAACCTTATCCTATACTCCCTCCTGGTTTGGTTATAGACGGCTTCCAGTATCTTTTTAAGTTCTTCGTCTGTTATAGGCACCTTAATCCTACCTGACTGGGCGAGTGTAATTAGCTGGTTTTCAATGGACTCAACAAGCTCAGGCTTAACGAGCCTAAGGTTATCTAGCCTACTTCTGGCCTCTGGGGTTAGAATAACCCTAATAATGGCTCTCCTTTGAGCCTCCTCGGCCCTTTTCCTCTCCTCTTCCTCTGCCTTTCTCTGAAGCTCCTCAAGCTTCCTCCTCCTAGCCTCCTCAAGTTCGTTATCACTAACCGTGTCTTCTTCGTCGTCGTAGTAGCTCATACATCACTAAGCCCACGCATGGGTTTTAAAAACCTACTGCATCCCAAGATACCTCCACTGTTCACAGCATTAAGGATGGGTACTCATAACGGCCGTATTGGGTGAATCAATAGTTGTAAACATCTCCATATTTTACAAATTAAAAGTATCAATGATAAGTACGAAGTGATTAGTTCAGTTTAAAGCTATTCACCTTTACACACTCAGGTAATAAAATATATATTATATACTGATATATTGTGTTAAATAAAATAATTAGAAAAATTTATAAATGCAGAACTGCTAGGCTGTTCGGTGAACTAGGTGAGCTCCATATTTGGAATGCCCATGCAGTCGGTGTTCCTACAGGACACGTTAAAGATCCTTAAGAGGGCCGTTGAGATAGGAGGCTTCGATGAGGTAGTCTATGATTACCTATCTAGACCTATGAGGGTTGTGGCTGTGTCAATACCGGTGAGGGTTAATGGTTCAGTTAAGTTATTTGAGGGTTACAGGGTTCAGCACAATAATGCCTTGGGGCCATTTAAGGGTGGCATTAGGTTCCACCCCGAGGTAACCCTTGAGGATGATATAGCTTTGGCTACTTTAATGACACTTAAGAATAGCCTAGCCGGCATACCATACGGTGGTGGTAAGGGTGCTGTTAGGGTTGACCCAAAGGCCCTTAAGCCAAGTGAACTTGAGGAATTATCCAGGGCCTACGTAAGGGCAATCTACATGGCCATAGGTCCTGAGGTGGATATCCCAGCGCCTGACGTAGGGACTAACCCCCAAATAATGGCCTGGATGGTTGATGAGTACAGTAAGATAACTGGCAGAAATGTTCCAGCAGTCTTCACAGCCAAGCCAATTGAGCTGTGGGGTAACCCAGTTAGGGAGTACGCAACTGGCTTTGGTGTTGCGGTTATGGCTAGGGAGGCGTGGAGTAGCCTATTCAACGGTAATTTAAGTGGCGTTAGGGTTAGTGTGCATGGCTTCGGTAACACGGGCCAGTGGGCAGCCTACTGGGCTAATAAAATGGGTGCCAAGGTGGTTGCGGTAGCTGATACGTCAGGCACGGTTTACGATCCAAATGGCATAGACGTTGGGAAAGCCATGGAGATTAAGAACAAGACAGGTAAGGTTATCAACTACCCAGGTGGGCAGAAGCTAGCCCCCGATGACGCACTATACGTTAATGCCGATGTGCTGATGCCCAGCGCCATAGAGAACACTATTAGAGCTGATAACGTATCCAAGGTTAAGGCCAAGTTGATAGTTGAGGGTGCCAATGGGCCAACAACACCTGAGGCTGAGGAGTACTTAACGAAGAGGGGTGTCGTTATAGTGCCTGACATATTGGCAAACGCAGGTGGTGTCATAATGAGTTACCTTGAGTGGGTTGAGAATCTGCAGTGGATGACTTGGAGCGAGGAGGAGACTAGAAGCAGGCTTGAGAATATACTAATCAGCAACTTCAAGAGGGTACTAGACGAGTACGGTAAGATTAAGAGGGAGGGAGTCACAATGAGGGATGCAGCAATAGTGCTGGCTGTGAGTAGGGTGGAGAAGGCGATGAGACTTAGGGGTTGGATCTAGGAGCTACGGTGATTGTTTAAACCCACAGTTTTTCCAAACTCTTATAATTATCATTAACCTAATGAAGATGCCTATCTTTCATTTAAAAATCAGCAATAAATGGTAGTACAATTTGCTGAGGCCGATCACCGGAGGTTAAGCATTAATACTCCGGCATTATTTAGGCATCATGGATACCTTGAGGTTATCGAGACTAACCCTCGAACTAGGCCCCTCTGGTTTTGAGGATAGGGTGGTGAGGTTGATACTAGGCATGGTTAGGGATCACGTCGATAAGGTTAATATCGACAACATGGGTAATTTAATAGCCAGGGTTGGTAACGGGCCCTTTAAGATAATGGTAAGTGCCCACGTTGATGAGGTTGGGTTCATGGTCTCTCACGTTGATCAGAGGGGGTTCATTAGGGTTGTGCCGATTGGTGGTATTGACACGTGGACGATAATTGAGCAGGAGGTGGTTTTCATGGGCCGCAATGGTGATGTCTACGGTACGGTGGGCGTTGATCCACCACATCTCAGGAGGGAGAAGCCGCCATCACGGTTTGAGGAGATTTACATCGATGCAGGTTTTTCTTCGGCTGAGGATGCGTTTAAGAATGGCATAGCGCCAGGGGTAGCGGGGACCTTCGCCGGGTCGTTTAGGGAGAGGGGTGGTGTGGTTATTGGTAAGGCCCTTGATAATAGGGTTGGCTGCGGCGTGTTAATAGACATTGCGGAGGATGCTGGGAGGTTGGTGACTGGTGACGTTTCACTTTACATGGTGTGGAACACCCAGGAGGAGGTTGGTTTAAGGGGCATTAATGCTGCGGTTAACGCAATCAACCCGGATATGGCTATCGTGGTTGAGACCACCGTGGCCGCTGACGTACCGGCAAACCCTGAGAATGAGTGGGTCACTAGGGTTGGTGGCGGCGCCGCCATTAGGGCTCTGGATAGGTCAATGGTAACTAATCCACGCCTACTCTCAGCGGTACTGGGGCTTGCATCGTCAAGTGGAGTCAAGTATCAGGTTCAGGTTAACCCCTACGGTGGCACTGATGCAGGGGTGGTGCATGTGCATGGGGTTGGTGTTCCAACAGTAGTTATTTCAACACCGGCAAGGTACATCCACACGCCTCACTCCGTGGTTAACCTTGATGATGTTAAGCAGGTGGAGTCCTTGGTAAGCCTAGTGATAAGGGAACACGGAGAGTTGAGTAAGGCAATTAAGATTACCCTATAATTTCACTTAACTCGGCTGCGCATTAAAATGATGGTATGATCTTGTGTATTACGAATTCCCTGAAGCCCAGTAACTCAGCCTTAGTTTGCCTACCCCTGGCAACCTCAAGCATTAGGTTGAATAACCTCTCCCCAGCCTGCTCCACAGTCTCCACACCCCTAACAACGGTGCTGGCATCGAAGTCGATGTTCTCCTTCATCTTGTTGTAGGTGTATGGGTTGGCGGTTACCTTTATGACTGGGGCAATTGGGTTACCGGTTGGAGTCCCTCTACCCGTTGTGAAGATCACCAGTGTTGCGCCGCCTGCCACCATGCCAACCACCGACATTATGTCGTAACCTGGGGTGTCCATTATGAACAGCCCCTTCCCCTTAACCTCCTCAGCGTAGTCTAGGACACCTTGTATTGTCCTTGAGCCACCCTTAATTATGGCGCCGAGGGACTTCTCCTCTATTGTGGATATGCCACCGGCTATGTTACCTGGTGCTGGTTGAGTACCCACTAGGTCGACGTTGTATGAGGCCGCTAACCTAACCCACTTACCAACAATCTCGTAAATCCTATCGGCCACCTCCTTGGACACGGCCCTCTTAGCCAGTATCTCCTCAGCCCCTATCATTTCCGGGGTCTCGGATAGGATTACCGTGCCCCCGAGGTCAATTAACTTATCTGACACGTAACCCACGACTGGGTTTGAGGCTAACCCCGACGTTGCATCTGAGCCGCCGCATTCAACCCCCATGACTAGTGATGATGCATCAACCTCAGTGGGCCTTTGGGCCAGGGTCTCCTCAGCCATCCTCCTCAACAACGTAACACCCCTCTCTATGGCTGCTGGTGTGCCGCCGTTAACGTCCTGTATTACAATCCTCTCAACCGGCTTACCAGTCTTAGCAATCTCATCAGCCACTTCATCTGCCTGAATTTGCTCACACCCAAGTCCAACAACTAGGACGGCGCCAACATTAGGATTCTTCGCCATACCCACCAACGTCCTCTTGGTTACTTGTAGGTCTGGTTCAAGTTGGCCACAGCCGAATGGGTTCTCAATGGCCACAGCCCCATTAACCTGCTCAGCTATCCTACGGGTAACCACACTTGAGCATATCACGGTTGACATGACTAGTACGTGGTTTCTAATACCCACCCTACCGTCAGGCCTAACGTAACCCATCACAGTTGGAGCATTGGCCATTCCAATCACCCTTTACAGGCGCTGTGAACTGAGGTTAAACTTTCAACGTTATGAACGTGGACATGCTCCCCAGCCTTAATATCCCTCTTAGCCCTACCAATCACATGCCCATACTTAACCACTAACCCGCACATTGGTATATCCCTCACGGCGAACTTGTGGCCGAAGGGTATATCATTAAGAAGCCTAATCACCACGGTTGAGGAGCCAACGCTTAACTTCACTGCATCTCCAGCCTTTAAATCCCTTAACGCTATGGCCACGTTATCGCTTGGGTTAAGTAGGGTAGCATCCCTAACGTCAGGTAGGCTTTGCGCAGTCTGCATTACCAGGACACCCACGCATTGAATTTAAGTACTCCGGCGTAGATAAATCCACCCTGGAAGCTGAGGGAGGTGGCGTCTACAATGTTTAGTGTATATGACGTCTTTCACTAGGCTATAGGGCCTAGGCTGTATCATCATCATGAGTGTTTAAGGGGGTTGTACGAAAATGTTTTAAATGACGGCGAATTTTGCTGCTTATGGTCCTTAGGGTTGGTTTCATAGGGTTGGGAACGATGGGTGCGCCGATGGCAATGAATATCTTTAAGGCTGGTTTTCCGTTAATCGTCTACAACAGGACCCGTAGTAAGACTGAGCAGTTCAGTAGGTTAGGTGTGCCAGTCGCCTCATCGCCTAAGGAGGTTGCTGAGAAGTCGGATGTAGTGGTATGCATGCTTGTTGATGCTCCAGATTTAATGCAGGTATTGTTTGGGCAGGGTGGTGTGGTTGAGGGGAGGCATGATGGATTAGTGGTTGTTGATATGAGCACCAACTCACCGGACCATGCTGTTGAGTTCAGTGAGAGGTTGTCTAAGTTTGGCATTGAGTTCCTTGATGCACCAGTGACTGGTGGTGATAAGGGGGCTAGGGAAGGTACCTTAACAATAATGGTTGGAGGTAGACGTGAGGTCTTTGAGAGGGTTAAGCCCGTCTTCGAGGCGATGGGTAAGGTGATAATATACGCCGGTGACGTTGGGTCAGGGCAACTACTCAAGTTAATCAACCAAGTCGTGGTTGGGTTAAATACATTGGCTATGGTTGAGGCGCTTGCCTTAGCTAAGAGGGCTGGGGCTGATATCAATAAGGTTCAGCAGGTACTGATGAGTGGCATGGGTAATTCGGAGGTTATTAGGCAATTAATGCCAAGGGTACTTTCAGGTGACTTTAAGCCGGGCTTCAAGTCCTCCCACCTCAGGAAGGACTTGAAATATGTCGTGGATCTGGCCACTAGGTTAAACATGCCGATGCCCGGTGTTGGCGTGCTACTGCAGCTCTACAATGCCCTAGTGGCCCTTGGGCTGGGTGAGGAGGGTACCCACGCATTGGTTAAGTTATACGACCTGTTGATGCAGGGTGGGGCTTAAACTTTTAAAATAAAGCCACTGCCCAGTCGAGTTGAGGGTAATGTCTGTATCGGCGCTTCAAAGGCCAACTCCATCAAGGCTAATGTTGATTAGGTTAAGGACCCAGGAGGCGCTGTATAGGAGGATTAGGAAGACTATTGAGGATGCCAGGAACGCCACCCTACAGAGACTGAGGGCGCTGATACCAACGCTTGAGAGTAAGAGGAAGGTTTCCTATGGTGAGATAGGCAGGGTTGCTGAGCTTTACCAGGCGGCTAAAAATAGGGTTGGCGCGGAGGCGTTGAATCTAATGGCATCATCAACGAGGGTTAGGGTTGATGGCTACGTTGAGGATAGGGTTATTGGTGGGTTAAAGTTCGGTGTACTTAACGTCAAGGGCTTTGGCGGCCCAACATACGGCATATACAGCGTGCCCACGGAGCTTGACTCAGCCCTAACGGAATTAGTCTCAATATTACCATCACTAATGGAGTTAATTAACCTGGAGAACATATTCTACACCCTCCTATACAGGGTTAGGGAGTACCAAAGGATGATAAACGCCATTGATAACGTAATACTACCCAGGATAAGGGACTCATTATCGTTCATAAGGCTTGCCCTTGATGAAATAGAGAGGGAGGATTTCATAAGGAGGGTAATAATAAACAGAATAATAGGCACCACCTAAACTAAACCAGCGGTGAGGCTTGAGAAGGGTTTATAAGTGATCTGGATAATGAGGCCTTATGTCATCTGGAGGTGGTTTATTAACGTCAACGCTGCTCAACACCACAGGCCTAGAGTTATCCGGTGAGGTGGCTGAGAAGTTTAAGGGTAAGGTACTTGATACCATAATAGTTGGTGGTGGACCAGCTGGGCTTAACGCAGCCATATACGCGGCTAGGTTTGGGTTAAGTTCAATAATCATAACTGAGGAGGTTGGTGGGCAGGTTGGTAAGGCTGGTTGGGTTGAGGACTACCTAGGCTACACTAGGATAACTGGACCTGACCTAGTGAATAAATTTGAGGAGCACGTTAAGTACTACAACGTGCCAATACTGCTTGATTCAGTGGAGAAGGTGGTTAAGGAGGGTGAATTATTCAGGGTGATCACGGTATCCGGCGACGAATTCACCTCTAGGACCGTTATAATTGCTGTTGGCGAGAAGAGGAGGAAGCTTAACGTACCCGGTGAGGATAAGTATAACGGTAGGGGTGTTAGCTACTGCGCACCCTGCGATGCACCATTATTTAAGGATAAGGTGGTCGCCGTGGTTGGCGGTGGTGACTCGGCGGCATCGGCAGCGTTGTTGCTAACTGAGTACGCAACTAAGGTTTACATGATACATAGGAGGGATAAGTTAAGGGCGCAGCCCATATACCAGGAACTTTTACTTAAAAACAACAAGATAACCATAATATGGAACACGGTGGTTAAGGAGCTTAAGGGTGACAAGGTGCTTAAATCGGCGGTACTGCAGAGGGTTGACACTGGGCAGATTACCGAGCTACCCATAGACGGCATATTCATTGAGATAGGGGCTGAACCACCCATCAATTTCTTTAAGTCAATGGGCCTTGAACTTGACAGCAACGGTTACATAGTGGTGAATAACATGATGGAGACCAGTGTTAAGGGCATATACGCGGCCGGTGACTGTGTGAACCTAACCCCAAGGGGGTTTAGGCAGATAATAGTGGCCGCGGCCCAAGGTGCCCTAGCAGCGTACTCAGCCTACAACTACATACTCACTAAGTATGGTCAGAACAGGGAAAAGTAAAAATTTTAAATTAATTCTTTACCGCATTAAATGTTACTTTAACCTAGCCTTAGCGTCAATCATAGTTGTATTCCTAACCCTATACCCAAGGCATAGCCTTGGGTATAGTATCTGGCAGGGTGAATACACGTAATTTCTAAGGGTAATTATCTGCATACTTCCCACCAAGTATTAGTACTCTAATATGCTTAAAAAACTTACGCAGATGTAATATTATGCATCATTTTCTAACTAAACTAGAATTATGTCCAATTCAGCCGTGTTTCCTAATGACCATTGCTGTTAAGGTTCTCTCAACACCATCAATCGAGTGAATCATCTTTATCAAGTTCTCCAGGTCATCAACTCTATCCACCTCAGCTAGGGCGATTACATCGTAAGGGCCGGTTACTGAGTACGCTACCTTAACCCAGTTAATAGCCTTTATCTTCTCCGACACCTCAAACACCTTTCCAACCCTTGTCTGGACCAGGAGGAAAACCTCAAACGCCATATATTACTTCACCTGGTTTGATTTATAAATATTTAGCATTGGGTAGGTTTAAATGAATTTAACTAAGAGGAATTAGACATTATTATGAACGTTTTGGCCGTTATAATATAATACATTCCTTATGTACTGCACGGCCTGAAGCCCAGTTAACACGATATTACCGGTTATTACTATTGGCGTGGGGAGTTCATCGCCATAAGCCTTAATCAACTTAATGTTGGCGGCACCCCTATTTAACAAGTCCTTAATTAGACTCATGGTTGAGTCATCGTAGATCAGCGTGATTGTGTCCACACTGTTACCACCTATTGAGCGATTTTTAAGTAGCGGATAATATAACCAGAGTCCCCTGCACATAAATAACCACGCACTAAGACTGAAATTTAAGTCTCATGATGCATCACTAAAAGTTTTAATCCACAGCGAAGGTTAACAGCGGTGAATTATTTATAAAGGGTTAACCGGTGGTTGAGTTATGGCTTCCCAATACCTATTCAAGAGGTATGAACTACCCCCACTACCGTACTCGGTGAATGCACTTGAACCATACATAAGCGGGCAGGTCATTGACGTGCACTATAACGGCCACCATAAGGCCTATGTAAATGGCGCAAACGCCACCATTGAGAGGCTTGAGAAGGTACTTAGAAGCGAGGTCACCAGCTACGACATACAGGGGCTACTTAGGAGCCTATTCTTCAATATAAATGGGCATAAGCTACACACCCTGTACTGGCACTCAATGGCCCCCGCCGGGAAGGGTGGGGGTGCTCCAGGTGGTTACCTTGGCGATTTAATAGCTAAGCAGTTCGGCAGCTTCGATAGGTTTAAGGCCATATTCACGGAGATCATGAGGTCACTACCCGGTTGCGGATGGACAGTGCTCTACTACGATACGGAGACCGGTAACCTAGAGTTCACCACCTTCGAGAACCACTATAACCAGCACATAGCTGAGTTACCGATACTGCTGATAATTGACGAGTTTGAGCATGCATACTACCTACAGTACAGGAATAATAGGAATAGCTACATAGACGCCATTTGGAATGTGGTGAATTGGGAGGAGGCCGAGAACAGGCTGAGGAAGTACACGAAGTAAATATGGCAATTAGCAGTGCAGATTAACATTTAATTTCAACTAGTCCTCTTTCCACGAGAACCATGATTCATAATAATATTAATGCTAATTAGGTAGAGGCCAAGTATAAAGAGGACCAGTGTTGATGTGTATATTGCTGATGCCAGGCGTTTAAGGAATGGTAAGGTGGCTATTAGTAGCGGCATGAGGATTATCAAGGCACCTACTGATACCATGTGGTTAAGGTACCTCCTTATATCCGTGGGTTTGCTTAGGGTTCTTCTCATAACCTTAAGTTTAAATTATGCTAAATAAATGTTAGTTTTAAATTATTTTAAATTGAGTAGTGTTGATTACTCCTTAATTACCTCAAGTGATATGAACGTCCTGGTGTCCTCAATACCCTCCATTTGGCTCATTATCCTTAAAAGATCGTTTATGTGTATCTCCCTAGCTATTATCACCAAGTCGTAGTCGCCTGAAACCCTATAGGCCTTCTCTATGGGTAGCTCCTTAAGCTTATCGTAGACCTGTTGCCTATACTTAGGCGCAACCTTAGCCATTACTATGGCCTCAGCCCCACTCATCCTAAGGACCCTAAGCGCCTTCTCAGTAACATCAACGAACTCCCTACCCGTCCTTATTAGGCCGAAGTCCTTAAGCTTCTTTAGGTGGACGGAGAGGGCCTGCCTAGTCATTCCTAGTTCCCTGGCTATTTGATCCTGGTCGGCGTAGACTGTGTAGACCCTCAGTGGTTGAGCCTTCTTCAGGAGGAACTGTAGTATTTGTAACTGCCTTTCCGTTAACTCCCTCCCAATGGTCTCAGTTTCAACTTGACTTTCCATACCCATCGAAAAACTAAAAACGGCACTGGTATATATACTTATTGGTTTATCTACACTATATGCTAAGGAGATAAGGCATTCTGTTTAAAAATGAGTCCGAATTAGGGATATATCACCTTATTTTATTTAAATCTTTCTCTAAGTCTTAACAATTATCCTCCTGCCTAAAGCGTAGTGAATTATAATGTCAATAAAGGCGATGTAAAGTGCAAGTAGTGATACGTATAATGCCCATAGGCCGAAGCAGCCATACACCAGTCTGAGTAGTGCGGATGCCTCAACCAGTATTGGGGTTTCCCACCCATAACCCCTCGGCCATAGCCAAAGGTAACCGGGTATTAGCATCGGTACGCATAGTGACGACATCATGACGGCGATGAAGCCCACTAGAATCATGTGAACCACGTCCAACTGTGGTGCATACAACGAGGCCGCTAGGGATACAGCTAGGCTAAACCTACCTAAGACAGCCCCAATTGGGTACGCTGCAGATAGGCTACTTCGCTTAGGCAATGTTGAGGGTATTCCAATGGCCATTAGCTCAAAAAGAACCAGCAGTGACACGGCTACGTTACTATCAATGAAGTACATTAACACTGGTATCGTGAAGAATGGTGCATCAAGGTAACTTGGCTTACGCCTATCCTCAACCCTCTTCATTAAGCTGGTTAATGAGGCAAGCGGGAAACCCACCAATGAGAGGGGGTTATTAGTGAACACGGCGGTTAACATCGAGGCTAAGCCAATTACCGTGAATGCATTTGGGTAAAGCAGGGGAATCCTACCCATCCCCCTCTCGACGAACACCATAATATAAAGAACAACCCACGCAATCAATAGGGCCTTCCAGATAAATGAACCCAAGTTTAAAACGTAGGTTAAGGCCCATGATATTGATAACGCTGCTATTGCCAGTGAAACCAGCCGTGAAGGCATAAACCTAGTGAAGCCAGGGTGTTGACTATACATTACGCTTAGGTAAAAGAGAACTAGGCCACTCACCATCACCCTCCCATGGGTGATTGTGAATGGTGACAGTATGGGTCCAGTTATAAGTAATGCTAGGGATGCTATGAGGATTACCTGGGATACCCTAACCTGGTACTTAAACAGCCTACTGTATATGCTTGGAGGCAGCCCACTTGTCACGTAACCAAGCATTGCGTTAAGGACTGGGTTAAGTTTATTAGCATTAAGGCTAGTTGAGTATTGGTGATGAGCACTCCTGATCATGACTGATGAATGAGCCATGCCCCAGACTGAGGGTAACCATTCACAGCTAGGCGTTGGGCACCTAAACCATGGTGAATATAACCACCAATGAGCATTACTAATGGGTTTAATCGGCATCGTGGGTAAAGTTTAAATAATTGCTGTGGTACATTAGGTTAATTGGCCGACGCCCAACCGGCCCGCCGGTGACTCCCGGGTTCAAATCCCGGCGGCCCCACCAGGAATCTTTGTTTCAACACTGCTTAATCAATGTTTGAGTGTTTCCCGTAGGTATAGGATGAATAGTGCGGCGGGGTGGGGTTTTTATAAAGGTTTTGTGGGGTGTGGGTTTTGATGGGTGTGGGTGGGTTGGTTTTGGTTGTTTTGTTGATTGTATTGGTTATTGTCTCGGTGGCAGCTCTAATACTCCCCACAGTGCATGTTGCCAGTAAGCAAGGCACGCCGGCGAACAGCTTCAGCGCACCAACGCCAATAAGCCCACCAATTAACACCAGCCTAAATACGCCAATTTACGTCATCGGCCCACAATCACTAACCCAAAGACTAATCAACACCGGCATACCACAATCACTGATTAGGTTCATTACTGTCCACAACTTATCCCTCGTTCCCCTGGCTCCGTGGTTATTATTGATTGGGGCTACTTACTGAGTTACCTCAACAACAACGCATCCTTAGTCATAGACTCACTGAAGCCATTACTTAAGGGTGAGGATTTAGTCATTATTGCTGTTCCAAGCCCAGGCAAGGCACCAGTAGCCTTTAACGCATTGGCCATTGCGTGGGCTAGGGCTTACGGTAGTAAATTCACAATGTCTCCAGCAATTGGTGGATTATACGTGGCGGCCTTCGGTAATAACCACAGCCTAATATTCACAGCAAGTTATAGTGCCAAGGGAATAATAGGTTTCGTAAACGAGTACGAGAGCATTAGGGAGGCATGGGCTGAGACGGCACAGGAAACTGAGGCAAACCTAAATCTAGGTATTTATGAAGACCAATTAAGCCCAGGCACAAACATGTTAGACCCATGTTTCGGCTCCAACCTTCAAAATGGTACCTATGAATTAGCGTTTGGCTACGTACCCATGTATGATGGTGTAGATTTGCTGGCTTACAGTGATGGAAACGGATCTTTCCTTTATGATACCTGCATTTTCATTCACAAGAATTTAATCAATGCAAGCGGCGTTCTCGAGTATGCCATAAACCCCGCTGTGTGGTTCGCTTACATTCCAAGTAATGCAATAATTAGGAATGGTGGTCGTATACAGTATTTCATTGGTACGTTTGATCACGAGAGCGGTTGGATTGATTACGTGTATCATTACGATAAATATCTAGGAATATCCATAAACTCATACACTGAGTATACTCCTCCCTCGGCAAGTCCATCGTCTACATATGGTGAAGCATCATCGGTGCATGTGATACAGGAAAACACAGGCGGTACTAGTAATTATGCCTTAGTTAATAACACTTGGTATTTCTACTTAAGTGGCCCTGAGATGGTGAATCAACCATACTCGGTTGCTTACGCAGAAGCTGCTACGTGGGCCTTGCCTCAGGGTAATGAGACCTCCCAGACAGCCATTTTGTTTGAGGAGTTTGGTGTGAAGTTATTAACAGCCCGCTTGGTTAAGTTTCAGTTCCTATTTATCTGCTACGTGGAATATGACTACGAGTTTGTATGGACGGACTTCGCGTGGGTGCTCCATTACTCACCTAAGTCCGGCATGAGTGCCAGTGGTTTGATAATTAATCGGCAAAGCCCATACTACGTCAGTGGTATCTCCTCATACAACCAAACTGTGTACGTAGGTTGCCTAACTAATAAGTAAAACTTAAGATCGAGATGCTTCCTTTCACCTTTACCGCACGGCTCACTGATTATTTAATTCACGCTCACTACCATGACTAGGTCATCGCCATTAAATCATAAAATAAGCCTAATCAATAACCTCATGAGTAATGGGACTCAAGGAACGGATAAATGATGTTTTACTAAAATCCATAGCTTCTCTCCATTTAGATTACCTGCGCTATGGTAATTCAGAAGTAGTTAAGCTAATCAGCCTCAACCTTAGTGCACCTCATGGGCTTGATGCCGCTTAGTACGCGGCTTATTGATTCCCCATCGTTAATTGAGCATAGGTATGTCTCAACGCCCAGGCTGGATATCTTAATTGCGCTGGTTAACTTATTCGCTAATCCTCCTGTGGCGTCTATGCCACTGTTACCATAGGCCACCCTCATGCTTGGCTTAAACACCCTAATCAACTCACCCCTACCAGGTCCCTTCGTGTAGACGCCGTCAACGTCCATTAGGAATAATGCCTTACTTGGCTTAAGCGCCCTAG
>Ga0081473_140530_pt1 | contig 28087 bp, 28 predicted proteins | sample CisSprmetagenome_FD_70977 | JGI IMG/M metagenome (GOLD analysis project Ga0081473, IMG submission 70977) | Hypoxic/sulfidic aquatic microbial communities from Cistern Spring, Yellowstone National Park, USA v2 (version 2) | ecosystem: Environmental > Aquatic > Thermal springs > Hot (42-90C) >...
CCAAAGTCAGCTTCTCGACTAGGGGCGGGCTCATCTACCTCACACTCTTTTATATCTCGATGTTCTTGGTGATCGTGGCGACAACCAGCGTGTTGAAGCCGCCCAGCAACCCATCTGCGGGAGCGCCATGAGCGCGCCGCGCGGGCTTGGGTTCCGTATCGAGCAGTGCCCCGGCATACCCGTCGAGGAGTACGGCGTGGAGGGCGCCAGGGTGACCATCCATAAGTTCGAGGACGGCTTCTGCTACTCGGTTAACTACGCATTCCCGTACTCGGACAAGGTAGGCGACTATGTCTACAAGATCATGGAATACCTCACCGCGAGACAGGTCGTGAGGCCCGATCTGACGAGGGAGGAGCTGGGCAAGCTCGTAGAGATGGCGATGGCCGACGTGGGGGTCCCGCGGCCTTTAAGGGCGCCGGTCCGTTTCTACGTCCAGCTGGAGGCCGCGGACTACTCGTACCTCACGCCTTTCTTCTACGACGTGAGGCTCGAGAACATCAACGTGAACGGCGTCGACAGCCCGATATTCGTAGACCACAGGGATTACGGCTACAACGTAAGGACGAACATAGTGCCGACCGATAGAGAGGTGATCCTCAGAATAATCAGCAGGGTGTACGCGGAGACCGGCAGGCCTCTCAACGAGCAGTACCCCATACAGGACACCTACCTGCGCCTCTCCAACGGGGCGTTGCTGAGGTTCGCGACCGCCATATCGGGCAGGACGTCGCGCAATCCGCCGTATGTCTCGGTACGCGTCCAGCCGCCGGAGCCCATATCCCCCACCAGGCTCATCAAGAACAAGACCATCACCGCGCTGGGGCTCGCCTACCTCTGGTATCTGCTCGAGAACCTCAAGTCCATAATGATTATAGGCGGCACGGGCTCCGGAAAGACCACGTTGCTCAACGCACTGCTGGTGCTGCTCCCCCACAAGCGCATCGCAGTGGCCGAGGAGACCCCGGAGATACGCCTCCCCAGGAGCTTCACCAACTCAGTCCTTCTGTTCACCTCGCCTCTCTACGATTACCAGAAGAATCTCCCGGGCTCCGAGTCCGCCATATATCTGATAGACTTGGTCCGCTATCTGTTGCGCGCCAGGCCCGACCTGGTGGTGATAGGCGAGAGCCGCGGCCGCGAGATACATGAGCTGATCCAAGGGATCTTGACCGGCCACGGCGGCGCGACTACCTTCCACGCCGAGGATCTGGTGGAGGCCCTCATGAGGATGACCGGCGAGGCCATGGGCGTCTCGGCCGAGCATATATCCGCCTTCAGCTCCGTCGCCGTCGTCAGGAAGTTCGACTGGGGCAGGCGCGTCACGTCGCTCACCGAGGTGGTCTGGCTCAGGGCCTATCCCTACCCGGCGCTGAACAGAATAAAGATAAAGGAGGAGGAGTTCGGCCTTGTGGAGGTAGGTAGCTACGACCGCGCCAGAGATACCTTCACAATAGACCTCAAGCGTTCGTTCTGGCTACAGAGACTGGGCGGCGTGGAGGAGGTCACGGCGCGCGCCGAGCTTCTGCAGGCGCTGACCGACAAAGGCGTGCTCGACGCCGAGGCGGTGGCAGAGGCCGTCAGACAGTACTATAGACTCAAGCGGAAGATGCCGTGATACTCTACGGAACGCCCGAGGAGCTCCTGAAGGCCATAGAGGAAGAATCGGCGAAGCTGCTTTCCCTCAGAGGGAAGGATCCTCATCTGGATAAATATATAAATAATAAGCTAAATATATTGAAGCAATGTCGAGATAAGATTAAGGAATCTGCTGTAAATTACTTACAAATAGTAGCTATATCTACATGCCACGTTATTGAGCTATGAACGACCTCTACCTGGCCCTGTTGATCGCGTTGCTCACCGCCATGGGCGGCTACTTGATACGCGATCTCCAGGCCCTCGCCCTGCTCGTCGGGCTGTCCGCGGTGGCCGCGTTCCTCACGGCGTTTCTATTCAACGCCCCCGGCGCGGTCCTAGGCCTCGCGGGGCTTGTGGTAGCCGGCGTGAAGATACTGCGCGCCCCCAAGGTGGCGGCCCGCGCCGGGCGGCTGGTGCGCACCTACAGGTCCAGGAGGAGGCTTGAGGAGCTGAGCGAGATGGCGCGTAGCCTCTCCCGGGTGCATATAGTCGACGTAGTGCCCGCCGGCTCGCGGCGGGCCATCCACGCCAAGGTGATCCAGCTGATGGATATCGCCGATAGGGCGGCGCAGCAGGGATATCGCGTCGACGAGCCGCAGTGGCTTAAGGATATCAGACTGTACAGGAGGCTCCTCGGCTCCGAGTTCTTGTCCGATGAAACGACAATAGTCAGCGACGTCGAGGTATTCACCCTCGAGGAGCTGTCGCCGTAGCCGCAGCGGACGGCGCCATCTGGTCTCCTCCCAGAGCCCCCATCGGGACGGGCTCCTCCGCTCGGGCTTAGGGCACGCCCGGCGCAGGGACGGGCCATGCCTGGGGATCCCCGGCGGACGCACGATGCAGGCAGAGGCAAGGATGCCATGACCCCGCTGGGCCCGTCTCGGCGACTACAGGCGAGGCGTTGGTGCCGGGGCTGAAGTGGGACTAGTAGGCTAGCACCGCGTCTATCCCTATGGCGTTTAGGGCCTTCGCCGTCTCCGCGTTGTCGTCGAAGTGGGCCCAGATCCTCACCCCGCTCTTTATGAGCCTCGCGATGGCGTCGGCCTTATATAGATGGTCCTGTCTGTGGTCGCCTTGGGGTCTCATGTAGAGCTCGTCAAAGGGGACTCCGTAGGACCTCAGCTGGGCCTCGGTGCAGCGCCTCATGTATTCAGGCCTTCCGGTGACCACCACCACCCTGTGTCCTCTCCCGTGTAGACGCGCGGCCAGATCTATATAGCGGCTCTTGGGCAGATCCAAGGCCAGCTTCCCGCAGTCTAGGAAACAGCTCCAGTCCACCGAGCCGCCGTTTAGGCATATGGACAGGCGCCGGGAGGCGTCGACCAGCACCCCATCCACGTCGAAGGACACGGCGCCGATGGCCATGCCTTGGCCTAAGGTATTTATTATTTATCGTTTGGGGCCACGTGGCCTTCCGTCTATTGAGGCGAGATCTGCAGGAGGCTATAGAGGCTCTGGGCTATAGGGAGCCCACCCCAGTGCAGGAGGCGGCCATCCCGGCCGTGCTGTCGGGAGCCCACGTGCTGATAGTGGCCCCGACGGGCACCGGCAAGACCGAGGCGGCCGTGCTGCCGGTCCTATCCAAAATGCTCGACGAGGGGCTCAAGAGCTGCATCCAGGCCCTGTACATAGCCCCCCTCAAGGCCCTCAACAGAGATCTGCTGAGGAGGTTGACTGCCGTCGCCGACATGGTCGGGGTGAGGATGGAGGCGAGGCACGGCGATACCGCCGAGGCGGCTAGGCGCAGGATCTACAGATCGCCCCCCCATATGCTTATAACGACCCCCGAGTCCCTACAGATAGTCCTCCTCAACAGATCCTTGAGGGGTTCGTTGAGGTGCGTGCGGCACGTGGTGGTGGACGAGGTGCACGAGCTCGTCGGCAGCAAGCGGGGGGTCCAGCTGGCCCTCGGCCTTGAGAGGCTTGTGGAGCTCGCGGGGGAGTTCCAGAGGATCGGCCTATCGGCGACTGTCGGCGACGTCGGGCTCGTCGCGGGCTTCCTGGGCGGCTCCGGGCGCGACGTCAAGATCGTCGACGTGTCGGCCGCGAAACGCTACGAGGTGGAGGTCGTCGCCCCTACTCCCTCCGAGGAGGACTACGCCTCGGCGGAGAAGTACGACGTGACTCCGGAGACCCTCGCCCGCTTGAAGTACGTGGCGGATCTGGCGAGGGGCGAGCGGGGGAGCGTCCTTGTGTTCGCCAACACCAGGGACGGGGCCGAGTTCCTGGCGGCGAAGCTGAGGGCTCTGCTGGGCGGAGGCGTGGAGGTGCACCACTCCTCCCTGGCCAGAGATCACAGGCTTTCGGTCGAGGAGAGGCTTAAGTCGGGCGAGCTCAAGGTGGTGATCGCCACGTCGAGCCTGGAGCTGGGCATAGATATCGGCAGCATAGGGCTGGTGGTTCAGTACGGCTCGCCTAGGCAGGTGGTCAGGCTGGTGCAGAGGGTGGGGAGGGGAGGACATAGGCTCGACGCCGTCTCTAGGGGCGTCGTCGTGGCGTCCGATCTCGAGGACTACCTGGAGGCTGAGGCGATAGCCGAGAGGGCCTTAAGGAGAGAGCTGGAGAGGGCCGTGGAGTACCACGAGGCCGCTCTAGACGTCCTGCTGCACCAAGTGGTGGGCATGGCGCTGGAGGCCAGGCTTGACGGAAGGCCCATCTCCTTCGACGATATTTTGAGGATAGCGAGGAGGGCCCACCCGTACGCGGGCCTTACGGCAGACGACTTGAGGCTGGTCCTCGACTTCGCCCAGAGGCACGGCCTCCTCGACCAGCTCAGGCCCAGGAAGGGCTCCATAAAGTACTACTTCGAGAACGTATCGACCATACCTGACGAGAAGAGGTATAGAGCCGTCGACCAATCCGCCGGGAGGGTCGTCGGGGAGCTGGACAGAGAGTTCGTCTTCACGGTTGGGCCGGGGACGAAGATAATTCTCGCAGGCAGGGCGTGGACTATCTCCAAGATCGAGGGCGACGCCGTTTTTCTCTACCCGGAGCTAGATCTTGCGGGAGCTCTGCCGGGGTGGATAGGCGAGGAGATCCCGGTGCCCAGAGAGATAGCCGAGGACGTCTGTAGGCGCAGGGCCGCGGCGCTGAGGGAGGCCCTCAGGGGAGGCTACGCGGGGATTGCCGACGTCGAGGGGCTGGCCGAGGAGGACGTGCCCACGCCGGATGTCGTGAGGATACACCTATTCGGAAGGTTTGCGACCGTCCATACGTGCCTCGGGTCCAAGGGCAACGAGGCCCTCGGGATGTACCTATCCCACCACCTATCCTATATGGGGCCCATAGGCTACAGGTCGGATCCCTACAGAGTCCTGTTGATCCACAGGGAGCCCATCATGCAGAAACCTCTCGTCGAGGCCTTCCATAGGGATGATATATATGTCCAGAAAACCTTGGTGAATGCCGTAAAAGCTTCTCGGATGTTCAAATATAGATTTTTACAGGTAGCCCAAAGGGTCGGTCTTCTGTCAAGAGACGCCGAGGAGATCCCGCCGAAGCTTGTGGAGGCCTATATCGACGATCTGCCGGGCATAGAGGCGGCCAACGAGATATTCGTGGAGCGGCTCGACCTGAGGGCCCTCCTGGACCTAATAGACGGCGTCAGGTCCGGCCGATACAAGATAGAGGTCAAGAGGTATGCCGGCCCCACGGCGGTCGATAAGCCGCTGCTGGAGGAGGCGCTACGCGTGGACTTCACCTACAGGGGGCTGTCCCAGGAGGCCGTGAGGGACCTAGCCCGCAGGAGGATATTGAACAGAGAGGTCGCCCTGCTGTGTCTCAACTGCGGCTGGACCTTCAGGGGAAAGGCATACCTCCTCCCCGAGAGGATAAATTGCCCTAGGTGCGGCGTCGGCGCCGTGGCCGTCGTCAAGGGCGGTCTGGAGAGAGCCCTGGAGATATGGAGCAAGTTCAAGGCTAGACGCAAGCTGGATAGAGAGGAGGCCAAGGAGCTCGACGAGCTGAGGCGAAGCGCGTCGATAGTCTTGGAGCACGGCAAGGTGGGCGTGTTGGTGCAGCTCGCGCACGGAGTCGGGCCCAAGACCGCCGTCAAGATACTCAACAGGCTGGCGGCCGGCGACGATCTGTGGAGCGCCATAATAGACGCCGAGAGGCAATACGCCGCCACAAGGGCATTCTGGGATTGAACTCCGCCTAAGAGGTGCGTCCATCTTCGGCCTCTTTGCGGCTTGATGAGGTATGTAGCCGCGCCGGCGGCTCTGGCGGTCGGTCGACGTACAGCCGACATGCGGCGAACCAGGCGCCGCCCAGACCCATCTCTCCCGCAGGAGGGCTTCGCCCGCTACGCCGAACTGTACGACCATAGCGAAGCGGTTCAAGGAGACAAGCCGCCGGCAGGGCGGCTCTGAGGGACAAAGAGCCGATAACGATTTAATACAGCTCCTCGAGCCGTCGCGTGATAACAATCTATAGAGATGAGCGCGGCGAAAACGCGGCGAGGGTTATCGACCTCGGCGACTTGAGGGTCGTCTCCATGGACGTATTCGTCGAGGGAGTTGAGGCCACGGGAGACTTCAAGGTCCTGGAGGTGGCCGGAAGATATCGGATCTACATAAAGGCCGGGGACGCGCCGGAGGGCAAGGCCGAGTTCGTCGTCTACGACAACGGGTCCCGCAGACAGTTGATAAGCATTAGATATATAGGGCGGCTGACGCAGGACGATGCCATAAAATATTTAAAAGATCTTATTAATAATATTAAAAATACAAATAAATTATAAAATAGATAGCTTTGGACAATACATGTCTAGCGACCTATGCCGCCCTTTCGCCGTCGGGCTGGAGGGGAGCCGACTGTGGCGCTCCAGGCCTAATATCTGAGCTCAGAATTTTGATAATACTTAAAAACCCGCGGCCTCTAGGCCCTATGGACGGCAAGGCGCTCGCCCTAGGTCTGGTTTTGGGCCTGCTCGTGGGCTTCGGCGTCGCCTATATGCTACAGAGCGGCTACCGGCCCCCGCAGACGGCTACACAGACCCTCGCGGCCGCAGGCCGACAACAGGCCTTTGCCGTGGGGGCCGCCGGCACGCTGAAATTCGCCTTCAACAAATTGCTTGACGTATACTCGCAATTATATCCCTCGGTGCCTCTGGGGAAGCCGCTGTATGAAGGTAGCGGCAAGCTGGCTCAAGACGAGACGGCCACCAAGCAGTTCAGCCTCGTCGCTGCCGCCGACACGACGACTATACCCAACGTCTTGTTCAAGAACAATTTAACCGACTACGAGATAGCCTTCGGGCTCACGCAGATGGCAATCATAGTTAATTTGAGCACGACGGCGGGCAGGGAGGTCTACGGCCTTTGGCAACAAGCCCAGCGGCTGCAGCCCCTCTCGTCGCAATGGAACGCCACGTGGCGGCAGATACTGGGGATAATAGCGCTGAACAGCTCCACCACAGTCGGCGTGTCTGACCCCTTCACGGACCCGTCGGGCTATCAGGCCATGTGCGTGTTGAAGCTGGCGGGCCTCACCTTCTTCGGCAACTCGAGCACGCTCTTCAACGCCATATACGGCAACCCCTCTAAGTACGTCATGAGGACTACGGAGGTCGACCTCCTGTCCTTAATGGCGGCCGGCCAGATACAGTTCGTCCTCTCGGCCTATCTATCCAACGCCATACCGCAGGTGGAGGAGTACAAGGGGCTCGCGTACATAACGCTGCCGCCGCAGATAAACCTGGGCTCTCTGGACTACGTGCCCTATTACCATATGGTGAGCGTGTCCTGGACCGAGGCCGGCGCCACGAAGACCTTCCATTGCAACCCCGTCATATATACCCTCACGGTGCCCAGGACGGCGCCGAATCCGCAGGCCGCCGTGGACTTCGCCCTACTTATCTTCAGCCCGCAGGGCCGGCAGATCCTCAAGAGCTTCGGCATAGAGCCCATAGTCCCCGGCGTGGCCTACGGCAACTACTCCGACGTGCCCGCCCAGCTGAAGCCCTACGTAGTTCCCCTATCGCAAGTGCCCCAGTACTCCCCTGCGTTTCCCTAATGGATCTATTCAAGGCGTCGGTCTTTTCCCTTCTCGGCGTCCTCCTGCTCTTCTTTTTGTACCCACCCCTGCTCTTGATATATCTAGGGTGGGGGAGCCTCGCCGCGGCCCTCTCGACGGGGTCCTTCCTGCAGTCCCTGGGCTTGACCGTCCTCATATCCACAGCGGCGTCCCTGACCGCGGTGATCCTCGGGATACCCGCCGCCTACGTCCTGGCGCGCTACGAGTTCAAGCTCAAGGAGCTGGTCGACGCGGCAATGGACATACCTATAGTCGTGCCGCACACCGTCGTGGGCCTCATGGTGGTTCTGGCCTTCGTCGCGTACGGCCTCGGCCCCTCCCTCAACGCGCTCGGGATCAAGATCGTGGACGCGCTGCCAGGCGCGGTGATCGCCGTCTCCTACCTATCGGCGACATATGCGGTTAGGACCGTCGAAAGCGCCATAAGGCTGCTCGACCCGGAGCTCGAAAACGCCGCAAGGACCCTCGGGGCCGGGCCCTTCAGGGCGTTCCTCTCGGTGGTGTTGCCCAATATAAAGAGCGCCGTGATCAACGGAGCGGTCCTATCCTGGGCCAGATCGGTCTCGGAGGCCGGCGCCCTGCTGGTCGTGGCGTACTACATCGTGGTGGGCAATACGTCCATATATCCAGCTTCTATATACATATATCAAGCGTATATAGGCCTGGGCCTCGACGGGGCGGTCAGATTCTCGGCGGCCCTCGTCCTTTTCGTGCTCGGGGTGTTCCTCGCCTACCGTCTCGCCGTTAGGTATGTTGGAGCTGAGGGGAGTTAAGGCCAAGCTCGGCGGCTTTCAACTGGGCCCTATCGACTTGATGGTGGAGGACAGCTACTTGGTGGTGATGGGGCCCAACGGGGCCGGCAAGACCACCTTGCTCAAGGCTATAGCGGGGCTTCTGAGGGCCGAGGGGTCGGTCGTGCTCGACGGCCTCGACGTGTCGAGACTGCCGCCGGAGAGGAGGAACGTGGCCTACGTGCCCCAGACCTACGCTCTGTTTGACCACATGACCGTCTACGCCAATATAGAGTTCGGCTTGAGGATGCGCGGCGTCCCGCGCGAGGAGAGGAGGAAGGCTGTCGTCGAGATAGCGGAAAGGCTCGCCATAAAGGAACTGCTGCAGAGAACGCCTAGACAGCTGTCGGGCGGACAGAGGCAGAGGGTTGCGCTGGCCAGGGCGTTGGTGGTGAGGCCTAGGCTGCTTCTGCTCGACGAGCCCATGGCCGGGCTCGACCCAGACATCAAGGAGGCGGCCCTCCCGCTCCTGAGGGGCTTGTCTCAGGAGTTCGGCATACCTGTCGTCCACGTGACGCACGATAGAGACGAGGCCTATTCGCTCGGCGACCTGGTGGCGGTCATGTACGGGGGGAAGATCGTGGAGGTGGGAGGCGTCGAGGAGGTCTTCGCCAGGCCTAGACACGCCGTGACGGCTAGACTCGTCGGGTTCCAGATAATCAAGCTCGAGGGGAGGTGCTTCGGTATTAGGGCTGAGGACGTGGTTGTGGGGTCGGGCGGCATAAGGGGGCGCGTGGTGCAGACCATGAGGTCGGCCGGAGGGGTCAAGGCCCTCCTCGATATAGACGGACAACGGATATGGGCGTATATAGGCTCGGCGAGGCCCGGCGACGACGTGGAGATCGAGCTGTCCAGGCCGGTGCCCCTCGACTGCTAGAGCAGAAAGACGGCCATCAGCGCCATCAGCGCCGCTTGTGCCAGCACTATGATCGCCACGGCGACCAGCTCCTTCGCCCTGATGCATCTCAAGACCTTTCCCCTGCATCCGGGGGTTCTACTGACCAAGAAGAGATATGTCGCAATTACGGCGAGCGCGTATGCCGCCGTCGCGTATATCAACGCCTCCAGGACCGACATAATACGGCGCCTCGGCCGCTCAAGTTTATATATTTACGACCCCGCACCCGCATGATTATTATCCACGGCCATTTTTATCAGCCCCCCAGAGAGGACCCTTGGCTCGAGACCATACTGCCGGAGCCTTCGGCCGCGCCGTATAGGCATTGGAACGAACGCATCGCCTATGAGTGCTACGAGCCCAACGCGCTTCTCGGCAACTACACCTGGATCAGCTTCGACTTCGGGCCGACCCTGCTCGACTGGCTGAGGCGGAGGAGGCCGCACGTTTACGGCGCCGTAATAGAGGCCGACAAGATAGGGCGGGAGAGGTGGGGCCACGGAAACGCGATAGCCCATCCCTACTACCACGCGATATTGCCGTTGCTCGACCGGAAGGATAAGGAGGTGCTGGTGGAGTGGGGGATCAAACACTTCGAGAGGCACTTCGAGAGATATCCCGAAGGCATGTGGCTCCCCGAGATGGCCGTCGACGTGGAGACTCTGGAGGTGTTGGCCCAGTACGACATCAAGTTCACGATCCTTACGCAGAGACAGATAAAAGGCGGAGGGCCGGGAGGCCCCTACGAGGTCTTGCTGCCCTCCGGCAGGAAGATCTTGGTCTTCGTCAGAGACGAGGCGCTCTCCGACAAGATAGCATTCGGCGGACCCGACGAGCTGCCGAAGGCCATGGAGGCCGCGCCTCGCGACGGCGTGACGTTGGTGGCCCTCGACGGCGAGACCTTCGGCCACCACAAGAAGGGCGAGGAGAGGGTGTTGGCGACCGCGACGGCCAAATACGGGGCCTACATGGCGAATCTGGGGCACGCCGCAGATAGGATCAAGCCGCTGGGCGTCGTCGAGATCGTGCCGGGCACCTCCTGGAGCTGCCCGCACGGCTTGGGCAGATGGACCAGAGACTGCGGATGCGGCGGCCCGGCTCCGTGGAGACAGCCCCTGAGGGAGGCCATCAACTGGCTGAACGACGCCGTGGATGAGGCGTTCGAGCGGTGGAGCAACAGCCGGGGCGTGGACGGGTGGATGCTCTTGAGGAAATACGTGGAGGTCCTCCTGGGGGAGAGGGCGGAGGACTTCGCAAGGGAGGCGGCCCCCTCGATACCTCCCCGCGAGCTGTTGGGCATGCTGGAGATGGAGCGGGCCAAACTGGCCGCGAACACCAGCGACGCTTGGTTTTTCGCCAGGCTGGGCCTCGAGGCCGGCATATCGGTCAAGTGGGCCGTGCGCGCGCTGGAGCTGCTCGGCGATAGAGACGCCTTGGATAAATTCACTGAGATGCTCAAGGACGTTAAGGGCGAGCCTGCGGGGAATGCGGCCGCTCTGATCCCCACGCTCCGCGGGCCGGTGGTCGTCGCGTCGATAGCGCTCGCCTCCACGGTGTCGGGCTACTCGGTGGAGGAGCTGGGGCCATACCAGATCAGCCTAAACGGGACTAAGGTCAGAGTTGTCGACAGGAGGACCCTCGAGATTTGGGAGCTGGACTACTCGGAGTTCGGGGTGCCAGTACTTAGGGCGGTCAACCAGGAGGCTACGAGATAAATATAACCACGTAGCGCGCGTCTGTTTAGTATAAGTTGAGCATGACGGCTTATAATCAACCCCAATTCTTCGGGTTCCGTGAGGACCTTCTCGGAGAGGCTGGCCTACTTAAAAGAGAGCCCGACGAGGAAGATCGACGCGTTGAGGGAAAGGCTGAAGAGAGAGGGGAGGGATGTGATAATACTGTCCACCGGACAGCCGAGCATACCGCCCCCCATCGAGGTGAGGCGGAGGATGGCCGAGCTTCTGCAGGAGGAGAGCATGGATCTCTACGGCTACACGCCGAGCCAAGGCATCTACGAGCTTAGGGAGGCCATCTCCGAGGACTTGAAGAGGCTGGGCGGCCTCGACGTGCCGCCGGACCAGATAACCATAACTGCGGGAGGCCAAGCAGCCATGTTCTCGACCCTGGCCACCATAATAGAGCCGGGCGACGAAGTGGTATTGATGGACCCCACCTACTTCGGCTACAAGCCCCTCCTGGAATACTTCGGGGCCAAGATAGTGAGGCATAGGACGTACCTAGAGGGCGACTACCAGCCGGACGTCGAGAGGCTGAAGGAGCAGATCACGCCGAAGACCAAGGCCGTGATCTTGGTCTCGCCGGACAACCCCACCGGCAGATTGCTGAGGCCCGAGGCGGCTAAGGCCTTGGCCGACCTGGCGATGGATCACGACATATGGATAGTTACGGACGAGGCGTACAAGACCATGATATACGAGGGCGATCACGTCTACCTATACAAGCTAGCGCCGGAACACGTGATATCCATAAACACATTCTCCAAGGACCCCGCAATACCCGGCTGGAGGCTCGGCTACGTCTACGGGCCCAAGGACGTGGTATCCAAGGTGAAGCTTGCCAACGAGGAGATGGTCTATTGTCCCCCCTCGTTCGCCCAGAAGATGGTCGCCATATACCTCAGATCCGACGTCAGGCTTAAATATGTCAAGGAATTTGTGGCCGTCTATAGGGCCAAGAGGGATGCGGCAGTCGATGCCCTCCGTCGTTATGTTCCAGAGGGCAAGTTCAAGATCCCGCAGGGCTCCATGTTCATCTTCCTCGACTTGTCCAAGTACATAGCCGACGGCGAGGCGTTCGCCCAAGAGATGTTGGAGAAGTACTCCGTGGCTTTAGTGCCCGGGAGCTATTTCAGCGACGTTTACAAGGCTGCTGTGAGGATCTCGTTTGTGGCCGAAAAGCCCGAGAGGCTTGTGGAGGGGATCAAGCGCATCGGCGAGGCGGTCGCCGCCGGCCGGGCTTAAGGCTGTTTACAGACCCCCTTGGTGAGACAGAGGAAGCGCTGCTCGTTCGCCCTTATCAGCTCCGCCCTCATCTTCAAGAGCCTTTTGAGCGCCTCCGATTTGACGAGGCGCCAGTCGCCTCCCTTCGGGACGGCTAGCCTTATCAGAACTATCACGTAGTCCTTGTCGCTCTGCTCGTTGAGGTAGATGCCCCTCACGTCTAGGTCCGACAACAGCTCCCTGATGTCGCCCTCTAGCCTGTCTAGGTCTACCACCGACAGCGGAAGCTCGACCCTCACGTTGACTACGCGTTGTTGCGACCACTGAGACGCCGACTCGTCGACTACCGCTCCCCCCAGCATTATGGAGTTGGGTATCTTCAACTCGTCGCCTCGATCCGTCACCACCACGGTGTAGAACAGATTGACCTCGACCACCTTCCCCATGAAGGCCGGATATATATAATCCGGCGAGAAGTACTTATAGGGAGGGCTGAAGGCCCACTGGTAGGGCACCTGCCAATTGATTATCCTCACCGTGTCGCCCACTCTGACGAAGTTCGTCGCTATTATGAGTAGGCCAGCGAATAGATTGCCCAGGGTAGGCTGAAGCGCAAGGCCGAGGACTATGCCGGCGACCGTGCCGCCGAGCAACGCTATCTGGCTCGTCGCCCCTATCTTGAAGAACCCGGCAGTTATGGCGGCGATATAGCCCAGCACCTTGAAGGTGTTGCCCACGGAGTAGGCCCTGTCGCCTATCATCGGCCTCAGCGCCGCTATTATGAAGTCGCCCAATGCCTTGACGCCGGCCACCCCAGCGCCGATGATGACGACCGCCTTAGCCACGTCGAAGATGTAGGGCGGCAGGCCCCTAAGCCCGGCGGCGAGCAGGTCTATCAGCACGTAGACCGCCGCCCCAGCCACCCCGATGAAGATGAGCTCGGATATTGTCCTCAGAAGAGCCAGAGTAATCCGCCTCATTCCTCTCCGCCCTCCTCCAAGCTCTTGGGCTCCGCCGGCATCAACCGATACAGCTCCCTCCTACGCGCCTCCAGCAGCTCGTCCTCCCTGCCCAACAAGCCCGCGTAGGTCTCGACCCTGACGCCCGACCGGGACGCGGCCTCGAAGACCGGCGCCAGCCTCGTCTTCCAGTCGAGGTCCCTCAGGGCGTGGTGGGCCACGACGAGAGTCCTCAAGCCGGACGCCGACGCCAGTCTCTCGAGGTTGCTAATGCCGGTTGCCCACTCGATGTTGTTCAAATAGGTGGGCGGCCCGCCGACAACTGCGATCGTCGGCGCCGCGTTGAGGGCGAAGCCGAGCGCCGCGTCGTTCGCGGGACCTTGCACGTCGGGCATGTACAGGAGGCGCTCCTCTCCGTCCTCCACCACGAACGCCACCACGAAGCCCGTCCTCGCGCCCTCCGGCCCGTGGGGCAACGGCGGGGAGGCCGTCAAGGTCGTGCGGCCGAACCTGTAGCTCTTGCCGTCGACGTATTCTATCTCGGCTATCTTCCCCACGGCCTTCTTGAAGCCGTAGTGGCGCCTGCGTTGGCTCCAGTTTATGCCCTGCGGCGACTTCGCCAGGACCAGCTTTCCCTTATACACCTCGACGTAGGTATGGTCGTCCGTGGCCATGTAGACGCTCCTATACCACGGAGTGAAGTGGTCCCTATGGTAGTGGGAGACCGTCACGACGTCGGCGGCCGCCGCGTACTCCAGCAACTTAGCCCGCAGCTCCTGCACCCTCCTCAGCTCGAGGGGATGCGGGGGGAGCCCGAAGCGCCGGGGGGATAGGGAGACGCCGGCGTCGAACAATATGGCCGTATCGCGGGTCCTCACGAAAAGCGCCATGGACCTCACCCCAAGGCTCTCCTCGGCTATCGGCACGATCTCCACGCCCGGAATGTGGCACGTAATATTAAGGTTGCCCGTTAAAGCCCGCCAGGCGTGCCGCAGGTCTGGTCTAACGTCAGCGGAGCTCCTCGGCGAGGGCCACCATGAGCTCCACCGCGTATTTCAGATCGTCCTTGTGGACCATTTCGACCGGCGAGTGCGAGTACTTGGTGAGTATGCCTATGGCGACAGCCGGCACTCCCGAGACGAAGAAGGCCGCGGCGTCCGTGCCTCCGCCTCCCGCGCCTATCTGGACGGGAATCCCCCTCCTCCTGGCCACCTCCAGCACCTTCTTGGCGAGCTTGTTGTTGTAGGCGCCGTAGTTGTCGAAGATCCTGACTATGGGTCCCTGTCCCGGCTTGACGTTTCCGGTGAAGTTGGGGTGGCAACAGGCGGTCGTGTCCACTATTACGGCGTTCTTGACGTTGGACCTACTGGCTAGAGCCCTCGCGCCCATGAGGCCCACCTCCTCCTGGACGGTCCACAGGAACGTGGCGTCGGCCCCCCTCCTGTAGGCCTCCAGAAGCGCCCAACACCCGGCTCTGTCGTCTATGGCGGTTGCGGAGACGAACCTGCCCATCTCGGCATAACGCCTAGAAAAGGCCGCAGGCGTCATGGGCGCGGCCCCCAGCGACTCCGCCTCCTGCCTGCTTGTCGCGCCTATATCTATATATAGATCCTGCCAGGAGGTCTGTTGCTGCTGTTGCTGGAAGTGGGGAGGGGCCACGCCTATCACGCCCTCTATCCTGAAACCGTCGCCGTAGAGGGTCACCGCGGCCCCCGGCAGAATTCTGTCGTCTACGCCGCCCACCTTCCTGAACTTGAGCCTCCCGTCCTCCTCTATGGAGGTCACCAACAGCCCCACCTCGTCCATATGGGCCACGAAGGCCACGCTCGACCTCCCGCCCACGATAACGTTGCCGAAGTCGTCCACAGACGCCGAACCTACGGCGTCCAAGACCCTGCGCCTCACGTCGTCCTCGAAGCCCGAAACTCCGTAGGCCCCTGTGAGCGACGCCAGATCCATGTAGAGGGTTCCGCCAATTATTAAAAGAAATCGTCGGTTAGCCCCACGGCCCCCGAGACGTATTTTCTCTCCTGCCTCTATTTATCGTGCGCCTTAAGTCTCGTGATGCGGATCTTGGAGCCGGAGCCGCGCGAGGCAGCGGCGTTCATAAACACCAACCGCAGGAGGGGGCTCATCGCCGTCTTCTGCATATGCGGAGGCACGTACAGGGGGAGGGCCGCGGCGGAGCTCCCGGTTGCCCCCTATCTGGTCGTGATCAAGCCCGACGGGACTCTCCTGGTCCACGGCTCGGAGAAGGCCACACCGCTGGTGTGGAACCCGCCTGGCTCCTCCAACATGGCCGTGCTGGAGGGCGGGACGTTGTTGCTGAAGTCCCTGAGGCCCAGGCCCAGCGAGTCCGTCGTCCTCAAGATGGAGAGGGTCCTGGAGATCGCCCTCTTCGATGCGGGGAGCTCCTCCGTAAGGCTTCGCGGCACCGAGAGGGATCTCGTCGATTTCCTGGTTAAGAACATGGAGGTCGTAGAGCCGGGCCTCGACGTGGTGGGCGTAGAGGTCCCCACGGAGGCCGGCCATATAGACATCTTGGCCGTCGACGGAGCCGGCGAATATGTAGTCGTTGAGGTCAAGAGGGACGTAGCCGATCATGAGGCGGTGTTCCAGCTGCGCAGATATGTAGAGGCGGTGGCCAAGGCCCGCGGACGGGCGCGGGGAATCCTCGTGGCGTCCGATATAACCTCGTCGGCCTTTCACTATCTTAGAGAGTACAACCTAAAATTCGTAAAGGTGAAGCCAGGAGAGTTGATGGAGAAACTTTTAAATAAGAACAACTGCGAAAGCTCATCTACCGATGTGCGGAGATAATTTACTTGTGATACTAATGTATAAAAAATAGTTTTCCTTATATATTAGGCTAGTTTTACCTATTTATTGATAAAATCATTATATTAATGACAACGTTCATGTTTATATATTTCAGTGGCACTTTTCGGACCTCGGCAGGGACGCTAAAGCTTAGCTAAAAAGCTCTCTTTTAAATTAATATCGCAATATGTACAATGTACCTGGTGCTGGTCGATTGGAAGGAGGGCCGCGTCTTGGTGACCGGCGAGCCCTCCCATGTCGAGAGGCCAGAGGACTGGGACGTGGAGTACGTGGCGGAGAGCTGGGATGAGGCCTACCAAGCGGCCCTGCTGATAGCAGACGAGGAGGACTTCGTCCTGGAGTGGTATCTAGAGGACGAGGTGGGGCGGAGGCCCGTCAAAAAACGCCTAGTGGGCCTTAAGAACGTCCAATAGTATTTCCACTCCCCTCATCGCCATACCCTCGGGTATCACCAACGGCGGCGCGATCCTCACGGTCGAGAGGCCCGCGCCTATCACGGCTAGGCCGCGTTTAAAGCTTCTGGTCAGCACCTCGTCTAGGTGTTTAGCCGGCTTCCTACCTTCGTCGAGCAGCTCGACCCCTATCATCAAGCCGAGGCCCCTCACGTCGTGTCTGCCCTTGAGCTCCTCGGCCAGCGCCTTCTTTATCCCGTCGCCCAGCTTCGCCGCGTGTTCCAGAAGCCCCTCCTCCTCTATAACCTCGATGGTGGCGAGGGATGCGGCGGCGGCCACGGGGTTTCCGCCGAAGGTGTTGGCGTGGGCCCCCTTGGGGAGGGACATCACGTCCGCCCTGCCGATTATGGCCCCCATGGGCAGGCCGGAGGCTATGGCCTTGGCCGTCGCGATCACGTCTGGCTCTACGCCGAAGTGCTCGACGGCGAACCAGCGGCCGGTCCTCCCGAAGCCGGTCTGGACCTCGTCGACAGCCAGAAGTATCCCGTTCTCCTTGGTCATCTTGCGGAGGCCCTGCATGAAGCCCCGCGGGGGCACCACGTAGCCGCCCTCGCCCTGTATGGGCTCTATCAACACCGCGGCGACCTCGTCGGGGCTGACGAGCCTCTTGAAGACCCACTCGTCGATGAACTCCAGCGCGTACTGCCCGCACTCCTCGGGGTCCCTGGCCTTGAAGGGACAATGGACGGGGTGGGGATACGGGACGTGTATCACGTTGGGCATAACAGGCGAGAAGTACTTTCTGTGCACAGGCTTGGACGCCGTGAGGGACATGGAGGCGTAGGTCCTGCCGTGGAAGGCCCCGTAGAACGCCATTATGTAGGGCCTCTGGCCCTTGAAATAGCCCCTAGCTATTTTGACCAGGCCCTCTATGGACTCGGTCCCGCTGTTGGTGAAGAAGACCTTCTTCTGGCCGGAGATGGGGGCTATCGAGACGAGCTTCTCGGCCAGCTTGACGGCGACCTCGTAGTAGAAGTCGGTGAGCGAGTAGTGGAGGAAGAGCTCGGACTGCCGCCTGATGGCCTCAACCACCTTGGGGTGCGCATGCCCCGTCGCCGTGACGGCTATGCCGGCGTTATAGTCTATGTAAAGATTGCCGTCGACGTCCTCGACCACGGGGCCGTATCCCCTGGCAATGACGAGAGGGTACCAGCGGACGAAGGACTGCATAAGCACCGCCTCGTCCCTTCGTATTATCTCGAGGGCCTTAGGGCCGGGCGGCTCGACTCTCATCGAGGGCACCTTGTCCGGGTCCACCTGGGTCCAGTGCCATTTCGGCGGCATGATCAGTATGTTCTATCTTCTATTAAAGTTATATAGCCCTATTTAGTCAGCTGGCTCCTAACTTCTATTAAAGCCGAGGCGGGGCTCACCGCCCCGTCTCCTCCAGCCACCTCTCTATGGCCTCTGCGAGCTCGGCGTAGCGGGCGAAGCCGTCGAGGTGCTCTCTGCCGCATACTATCATTATCCTGCCGTTCTTCATGCGGCGTATCCACGGTTCCTTGCCCGTAAGGGCCTTTATTACGGCGGCGAGTCTCTCGGCGTCTGCCTCCCTGCCCCCAGGCGCATCGGCCTTAGCCGTGGCGAGTCCCACGGCCTCGTTGTCTGCTCCACGCCTGCCGTATGTAATCACGTAATCGCGCCGTATACCGTCCACCTCCGCTGTAATCTTAATCCTCAGGAGGATCTTGCCGCTTCTGCTCCTTTCAAGCTCGGCACCTCCGCTGAGGACGTCCACCACGTGTGTCCTGCCACCCACTTCAACCCTCTTCTCAAAGCTTTATAACATTTTTATAACATTTTCTGACACGTTGCAAGTTTCTTGCCCGTTAGGGTCTTACGGCTCTCTCTGCATCTGTCTCTCTGCCGTCGGGGGCGTCGGCCCTCGCCACGGCGAAGCCCTCGACCTTGTTGTTGGCTGTACGCCTGCCGTAGGTAATTGTGTACTCGCGCCTTACGCCGTCCACTCCTCAGCAACTTCTTGCCGTGCCGACTCTCCTCAATCTCGGCATCTCCGCCTATGACCTTCACCACGTGCCTTCTGCCGTCCACTTAGACCTCCTTCTCAAAGCCCTTTAGCGTCAAGGAGCTCCTTGCTTTACCCTCTTCAACGACCTCCAAGGCCTTCTTGTATACATCGTCACCCTCCTCCCTAGCCCTCTGGAGTATGTAATTTATGAACTCCGCCGCCAGCTCCCGTTGCCTCCCAGAGCCGTATACAGAGAGCCAGGCGGCGTACGCCAAACCCTCCTCGTGGATCAAGACGTAGCCGTAGCGGCCCTCCTCCGGCATCTTCACCATGAAGTGTCTGCCCTCCTCAAGACCCATCTCCTAAACCGTTGCGCCTCTTGCACTATGCTGTCGGAGTCGGTGGATTGGTATTTGACCTCAAGCGCGCCGCTACGCACAAGCCCCACGTGGTACTTCGGCCAGCCATCTATCAACGTGAGGCCGCCCTCCAGCTCCTCCAGCCACCGCTCTGCCTTGCCGGCGTCTATCCAGCGGTTCTCGCACGTTGCCTTGACGATCTCGGCGAGGCTTTTCTGAGCTCCTCGGGCCCAGCCGCCAGCATGTCGGTGGTGGCTTTGACGCGCCACACGTCTCTATCGCCCATCTTCTTCACCTCGGCGTTTATGCCCACCAGCTTGAGGAGGCGCGCCCCACGATATGATCAAATCGGCGGCGACGAGGCCGCTTGGGGTCCTCCTCAGCCCCTCCCAGCGGATGTTAAGCCCCTCGGCCGCCAGCTTCATGGCCTCAGCCAGCTTGTGGTTGATAATTCTTTCATCCCCCTCAAGCAGGGGAGGACCGAAGAGGAAGTATAGGCCGGCCAGCTTGACGGCATCGCCGCCGGACGCGACCACGTGAAATACACTCCCTACTTTCCTCACCTCTGTCTTGATGCCGTGCGCCGCTAGGGCGGCCGCCCAGAGCTGGGCGACGGCGCGCATGCCGCTGGCCAGCTTGACTCTCTTCATCGCCGCAGACACGTGCCCGTCTCCGCCTATTGCGCCGGAGATAACCGCGCCGAAGTATTTCAGCGTTTCCTCGTTTACGCCCAGTCTCTCCGCCTGGATAAGCAGAAGGGCGGGCGCGACGACCTTCCTTGCGATTTTGTCGTCGTTCAGCTTATTCCTCAGCGCCGCCAGCTCGCTCCTGACCCCCTCGCCCCGCCGCTTAGCGGCGGTCTCCACCACGACGTCCCAGTTCTCCACAACCCACTGCTTCAGCTCCTTCCAGCTCTTCGCCTTAATGCCAAGCGTCTTGAGCCATCCGCTCTCCGCGCTTCTTCTGATCGCCATGTCAAGCTCAACGAGAGTGGTGCCGGCGCGGAATTGCGGCTTCGGCCCCTCAAGAGTCAGGTTCACGCCGGGCACTGTGACGTAGGACCAGTCGAAGAGGGCGTGAGTCTCAGCCAACTGCCACAGGTGGGAGGTAGACATCTCCAACCGGCCTTCACTTATCGCCACGTTTGAGGCAACCCAGCTCAGCATATAGGGGAGGCGGTCCTCCACGGGCAGACGCTCCCTAACCACCTCCGCCGCCTTCACCGCCATCTCAAGGTCTTGCTTGAAGAACTCCCGCCACCTCTCCACATCCTCGAACTCCAAGAAGTGGACTATGCCCTCTCTTTCATCCATGTGAAGCAAGAAATCCTCATTTTTTAATTGATGCGCTTGTAGTCAGTTATCTTTTCATCCCTCAAGCAGTGGAGGCCCGTAGAGGAAGTATAGGCCGGCCAGCTTGACGGCATCGTCGCCGGACGCGGTTACGTGGTGAACTTCTCCAGCTCGATCAAGCTCCACAGGTTCAACGCCGTGGCCAACGCAACCGCCCCAGCCGCCGCGGCGGCCATGAGGAAGAGGTATGCCTTGTGCTCGTCGATCCAAGCCAGCATCTGCGTGACGGCTTCGACGAAGAGCTCCACGAGGCGCTGAGCCGTGACCTTCACTTTCTCGAACGCTTCTCTAGCCGCCTCGTAGAGGGCCTTGGCGGCTTTCTGCAAGTAGTCAACGGCCTTCCTAAACTGCTCCACCTCGGCGAGAGCGATAGCCGAAGCCACCGACGAGACCACAGTCCCTGAGTAGAGGCCGCTGTATACAGAATACAGCGCTGTAGCGGAGAGCCCGGCGGAGGCAGTGGCCCTAAGCGTCTTTTCGACGGTTGAAACGGCTTTCAACGCGTCTCTCCTGTAGCGCTTCCCAGCCCTCGCCAAGATGTTGATTAGCTCAAGGACGAACTGCTTGACGCGGTACTCTGCGTCTGGGATGCCTGCCTCCTCCGCCTTCTGGAGAATGTACTCCACAAACTCCGCCGCCAGCCTCCGCTGTTCTTCGGAGCCGTATACGGAGAGCCAGGCGACGTAGGCCTTGCCCTCCCTAAGGATATTCACGTAGCCGTCGTGGTTGTCTTCTGGCGTCTTGACGGCGTAGTCTCTGCTCTCCTTAAGTCACGTCTCTCTAAGCCACTGTATCTGGCGTTGTATGGCGCCGGGGTTAGTGGAGGCGGATTTGACCACCGGCGCGTCTTTGGTCAGCCTTACGGCCGTCCCCTCCGACACGTCTCTCCAGCTTCTTCAGCCGTTTTGTCGCATCTATCCAGCCGCTACGCGCCGTCTTGACGAACTTGGCGCTACAGGCGGCCGCGTCGGCGGCGCGCCGACGACTGCTCCGCGACGCGGCTTCGAGCAGACACATGGCTAAGACGACCAAGATACGAGTCTACGAAGACGTGTATGAATATCAACAGCTAAGACGACTTCCGCCTCAGCCACTCCTCAATAATAGAAACAACCTTGCCGTAACCCTTCACTCTAGCTAAGTCGAGAGGAGTCCTCCCGCCCTTGTCCTTTACAGTCGGATCCGCCCCGTATTCAAGAAGAAGCTCCACAACGTCGACACGGCCCCAATACGCCGCCTTGTGTAGCGGCGTCTCGCCGGATTTATTTTTGATGTTTGGATCGGCGCCGTGTTCCAAGAGAAGTCTCGCAACGTCGTCATGACCCTTATACGCCGCTATATGTAGCGGCGTCCAGCCCTTTTTAGTTTTGATGTTTGGGTCTGCACCGTGCTCTAGAAGAAGCTTCACAACCTTAGCACAGCCCTCATACGCCGCCCAGTGCAGCGGCGTCCGGCCGTATTTATCTTTGGTGTTTGGGTCTGCACCGTGCTGTAGGAAAAGCTTTACAACATCGACATGGCCCCAAAGCGCCGCCTTGCGTAGCGGCGTCCAGCCGTCTTTATCTTGAATATTTGGGTTTGCGCCGTGTTCCAGGAAAATCCTCACAACGTCGACGTGGCCCTCAAGCGCCGCTTTGTGTAGCGGCGTATTGCCTTCTAAATCTTGAATATTTGGGTCTGCGCCGTGCTCTAAGAGAATCCTCACAACGTCGACACGGCCCCTAGACGTTGCCTCGTACAACGGCGTAATGCCGGATTTATTTTTGACGTTTGGGTTGGCGCCGTGTTCAAGAAGAAGCTTCACGACCTCGACACGGCCCCTAGACGCCGCCTTGTGTAGCGGCGTCCGGCCCTTTTTAGTTTTGATGTTTGGATCGGCGCCGTGCTCTAGGAGAAGTCTCACAATGTCGACATGGCCCTTAAGCGCCGCCTCGTACAACGGCGTCCGGCCGTATTTATCTTTGGTGTTTGGGTTGACGCCGCGTTCCAAGAGAAGCTTCACGACCTCGACACGGCCCCCATACGCCGCCCAGTGTAGCGGCGTATCGCCTTCTAAATCTTGAATATTTGGATCGGCGCCGCGTTCCAAGAGAAGCTTTACAATGTCGACATGGCCCTTAAGCGCCGCCTCGTACAACGGCGTCCGGCCGTATTTATCTTTGGTGTTTGGATCTGCGCCGTGTTCTAGGAGAAGCTTCACGACCTCGACACGGCCCCAATACGCCGCTATATGTAGCGGCGTCCAGCCGTATTCAGTTCGGGCGTTTGGATCTGCGCCATGCTCTAAGAGAAGCTTTGCAACGTCGACATGACCCCCATACGCCGCCTTGTACAACGGCGTAATGCCGGATTTACTTTTGATGTTTGGGTCGACGCCATGCTCTAGGAGAAGCTCCACAACGTCGACACGGCCCTTCTCCGCCGCTATATGTAGCGGCGTAATGCCGTCTTTATCTTGGGTGTTTGGGTCGACGCCGCGTTCCAAGAAAAACTTCACAACATCGGCACGGCCCCTAGACGCCGCTATATGTAGCGGCGTATAGCTGTCTTTATCTTGGGTGTTTGGATTGGCGCCGTGTTCTAGGAGAAGCTTTACAACATGGACATCGCCCCCAAGCGCCGCCATATGTAGCGGCGTATAGCTGTCTACATTTTGAATATTTGGGTTTGCGCCGTGTTCCAGGAGAAGTCTCGCAACGTCGACGTGGCCCTCAAGCGCCGCCAAGTGCAACGGCGTGTCGCCTTCTAAATCTTGAATATTTGGATCGGCGCCATATTCTAGGAGAAGCTTCACAACGTCGACATAGCCCCTAGACGCCGCATCGTGTAGCGGCGTCCTGCCGGGCGGCCAGCCCTCCTTATTTTGAATATTTGGGTTTGCGCCGTGTTCCAGGAGAAGTCTCGCAACGTCGACGTGGCCCCAAAGCGCCGCCAAGTGCAACGGCGTGTCGCCGTATTTATCTTGGGCGTTTGGATCGGCGCCGCGTTCCAAGAGAAGCTTCACAATGTCGACATAGCCCCCAGACGCCGCCGAGTGCAACGGCGTCCAGCCGTTTTTGTTTCGGGCGTTTGGATTGGCGCCGTGCTGTAGGAGGATCCTCACAACTTCGACATGGCCCTTCTCCGCCGCCCAGCGCAACGGCGTGTCGCCTTCTAAATCTTGAATATTTGGATCGGCGCCATATTCTAGGAGAAGCTTCACAACGTCGACATAGCCCCCAGACGCCGCCTCGTACAATGGCGTCCGGCCCTTTTCATCTCTGATGTTTGGATCGGCGCCATATTCTAGGAGAAGCTTTACAACATAGGCACGGCCCCAATGCGCCGCCCAGTGTAGCGGCGTCTGACCGTCATCATCTTGAATATTTGGATCTGCGCCGTGCTCTAAGAGAAGCCTCACAACACGGACATTGCCCCCAAACGCCGTCCAGTGTAGCGGTGTCCGGCCGTCTTTATCTTGGGTGCTTGGATCGACGCCGCGTTCCAAGAAAAGCTTCACAACATGGACATTGCCCCATTGCGCCGCCCAGCGCAACGGCGTCCAGCCGTATTTATTTTTGATGTTTGGATCTGCGCCGTGTTCTAGGAGAAGCTTCATAACGTCAAAATGATCCCCATACGCCGCCCAGTGCAACGGCGTGTCGCCGTATTTATCTTGGGTGTTTGGATCTGCGCCATGCTCTAGGAGAAGCTCCACAACGTCGACACGGCCCTTATACGCCGCCTCGTACAACGGCGTCCGGCCGTATTTATTTTTGATGTTTGGGTTGACGCCGTGTTCAAGAAGAAGCTTCACGACCTCGACACGGCCCCCATACGCCGCATTGTGTAGCGGCGTATCGCCGTCTTTATTTTTGATGTTTGGATCGGCGCCGTGCTCTAAGAGAAGCCTCACAACATTGACACGGCCCCTATACGCCGCCCAGTGCAACGGCGTGTCGCCGTATTTATCTTGGGTGTTTGGATCTGCGCCGTGCTCCAGGAGAAGCTTCACAACATCGACATGGCCCTTATACGCCGCCTCGTACAACGGCGTCCGGCCCTTTTTATCTTGGGCATTTGGATCTGCGCCTTTCTTCAACAGCTTTTTCACCTCCTTCACATCGCCAGCGGAAGCGGCTCTGTGGAGGTCGGTCCGGTCCACGGCGTGTCTTGTGCCGTTTTTAATATTTTGGTGTCGCTTTTGTTGGAATTTTGTAGTAGGTTAGGTATCTCTGCGCTGTGTCGAAGGTTTGTTTGTTCTCAAGAACGGGGGGTTGGTATAGGTGATGTTCTCGGCGGCGAAAGCGCGTAACCCGCGGCGTCTGCCGTTCTTTTTATTGAGGGGCGGCTTCAGCCGCGTGGAGCTCGCGGCCCGTATGTAGACGCTTCGCCGTGTCGACGGCTTAGAGGCCACTAGCATTGAAGGGCGTAGGTGGGCGTTTCTGGTTCTGGAGGCCGCCGCAGTTCTCGTATGCGTCCCGGAAAAGGCGCAGAGCGGCTCCCCATACGCCGCGGAGCCGCCGCAGGCCGCACGGCCTAACCGCCTCACTGTCGTCTATAGGCTTTTGCAGTGCGGAGGCCGGCAGTTCCCGAGAGCCTCTGGGCGCCAAGGCCCGAACAGGCGCCGCCTCGCCAGCCCTACAGCACACGCCTCCGGTATTTGTCTACTTTCGGCGGCTCCTCGACGTCTTCACAGAGAGACACGGTTACGAGAGGAGGCTGGCTAAAATTGGAGGCGAGCTGAAGCGCATTAGGGAGTGCGCTGGTTTGCCGCAACATGTAATGGAAGAGGCTGAGGCGTTGTTAAAGAAGTACTTCGACGTGGTGGGGAGCCTCCCGCCTGAAGTCGCCGCGGTGGCTTTGTTGTAGACAGCGGCTAAGGCTACAAGCGCGCCGAGGCCTCTGGAGGACTTCCTAAAATGCAGTAAGGCGGATGAGCGTCGGGCGAGGAAGGCGGCGTGGAGGCTGAAGGAGGCGGTGAAGCAGAGCAGGAGACCCTCCGTAGAGGATTACGTAAATACGCTGGCGGCTAGAGTCAACCTGCCGGCGTCTATTGCTAGGTCTGCGGTGGAGCTCCTGGAGAGGAATAGGATGGTTCTGTTTGGCAAAAACCCATGGGTTTCTGCGGCGGCGTTGTGGCTGGCGTCGTTGAAGAGGCTGGGTCTTCTGAAGAGGCTGGCGGAGGCGGCTGGCACAACGACGGCGAGCATAAGGAAAGCCGCCGATAGGATGAGGGTATGAAGGGGGTTGGGAAGAAAAACATGGAATATTACGAGACCTTGGCAAGAAAAAGCCTACTCCTTTACCTCCTTGGCCATCTTTTTGGCGAATGTGTATATCACCGGTACCAGGAGTATCCCCACGGCGATCGCGACGCCCCAAGCCACGTTCTGCACCACATGAGCGGTGTTGGGGAAGTTGGCAAATATCGCGCCGAGCCCAACCATCAAGAAGATTAGATACAGCAGAAACTTGGCGTAAGGCGCCACGCTGGCGAACTCGGGGTGATCCTCCACTATGTTCTTAACCACTGTGTGGCCTATGAATATGCCTGCGCCTATGATGACCGCGCCGAGAATGAGCGGATACACAAGCGGCCCAGTGAACAGCATTAGGTCAAGCGCAATAGACACCACGAGGGCGATTAAGCCGATGAGGAGGAGGTTCCTCAGCATCTCCCCAATCTCTACGAACTGTTTCGGGAACAGACCGGTGAGGAGCTTGCCGATGTAGTCGGTGAGGAGAGCCACCAAGATGAGGCCGGCAGTCAGCAGGATGATGCCGCCGATAAGCCTCGGCAGATACTCGGCGACCTGCGCCACCAACATGCCCGCCTCGCCGCCTATCCGCAGATACTGAAGCGCAACCACGATGCCTATCACCACGATAAAGGCGGTGACCATCATCCCAATGAGGTTAGACAAGTCGACACCGGCAGACCTAAAGGCCTTACCCACGTCAGTTCTGTCGAAAGCTCTCTCGAGACCGGTGCGCTCAATTAATCTATTTACAGCACGTCCCACGACAGAGCCGATAGCCCACGCGACAATAATTATCAATATAGCTATAACACCTTGAATACCATACGTAATTATATCTTGGAGCAATTTGTCCCAATTATTCCAAGTTGTAACAACATGAAAGGGCTTGCATTGTAACTTTTTAAATATTTCGCTGTGACACCCACCTTTTAACACCGTTAATGGCGGGAAAGCCGCAGGGGAATTCCGCAGTGTTAGCTTGCCCGCTATCACTGGGTATATCCACTTGGGGTCTCCCCTGATCAGCATCGCCGACGCGGCGAGGACCGCCAGAAGCGCCAGCCCTACGTCCAGCATGTCACTCCAGCGAGAGGGAGGCGCCCGCGCGGTCGAAGAGCCGCGACGCGGCGTATGTCGCGGCCGGAGCCAGGCCGACGAGGCCCAGCACGGCCTCCAGGTCCGCGTGGGGGGCCGCGCGCAGAGGCCCTGTGCCCGGCGGGAGGTCCGGCGCCCATGCCGACGCGCCGCCGGCGGGCGCAGCCCTCCCGGCGGGGGCGCACTCCCCCTCGAACTCCACGCCGGCCAGCAGAATCCACATGGTGGACGGCGCGCCGAAGCTGTAGTCCACAAGGCCCGGGAGGTCCTTTACTCCCACATCCCCACCCCTCTCCATAAAAGCATTTACGCAACGGCCCGGCAGCTCCTCCCAGGCCCTGGGATCCGCGTGGATCGGCATGGAGGGGGTCTACGCCGGGCCTACAGGCCATGGCCCGGGAGGCGCCTCTGGGACCCGGAAAAGCGGCAGAGGGGGCCTCCGGCACTCCCTCGGCGCGGGGGCCGGGCGGCGCGGCCGGCAACGTCCCTCCGCGGCGCGCGCGGCGGGCATACGCCCTGGGGATGTATATACCTCCGGCGTAGCCATATATACCTCCCGCCGAGGCGGGGCTCGGCGCAAGGCCCGAGGAAAGTGCCCGACGCGTGGGCGGCCAAGGCGCAGTCCGGCACCGGGCGGAACGCGCATCCCAACCGAGCGCCCACGCGCCGTTGCGCAGACACGACACCAGCTACACATCACACTAAAAACGCGCTAGCTACGCCCGAAGGGAGGGAGGGAGACGCCTCACAAAAACTTCCCCCACGCGCGGAAAAGTGTAGCGTCCATTATACTTTCAGCGTGGACTCTCCACTGCGGCCCCGATCACCCGTGGAGATATTAGGCTGGGAGGGCTGAGTCCGTGTTCGTGCGGCTAGGCGACGTGGTCAGGGCGTTGAGGGCGCTGGAGGCGAGGGGCGGGTCGGCGCGCCTCGCGCTGTTCGAGCGCACGTGGGGCCACTACGCGTACGCCGCCCTGGGCCTGGCGCTGGAGTGGGGGCTGGCTGAGAGGAGGGGCGGCGTCTACCGTCGGGGAGGGGCAGGAGGCTCCTCCGCGAGCTGGACGGATGCCCCATAGAGGCTAGGGCCGCGAGGGGGAGGCTCCTGCTGGAGACGCCGTTCGGCGAATACGCCGTGGAGCCCACGGCCGGCGGCCTGCTGTCCGTCGCGTACAAGCTGGCCGAGGCATGCCGCGAGAGGCCGCAGGAGGTGCATAGGAGAATCGTGGAGGAGGCCGCGAGGGCCGTCGCGAGGGCGCCCGGGCTCGAGAGGTGGCTACTTGCCTTTAAACAGCCCTGGGAAGACCGCCGTGGCTAGGGCGCCCTCTGCAGCGCCTAACACAAAGTGGAAGGTTTTTTATACCTAAAGATATATAATACGTGGACGTTATGTTTGACGCCTATAAGGCCGATCTGATTAGGTACGTACTGCGGCGCGGGCCCATGGCCCGCACCAAGCTCATGAAGCTGCTATTCCTAATCGACAGGGAGCTG
>Ga0081473_135166_pt1 | contig 27985 bp, 27 predicted proteins | sample CisSprmetagenome_FD_70977 | JGI IMG/M metagenome (GOLD analysis project Ga0081473, IMG submission 70977) | Hypoxic/sulfidic aquatic microbial communities from Cistern Spring, Yellowstone National Park, USA v2 (version 2) | ecosystem: Environmental > Aquatic > Thermal springs > Hot (42-90C) >...
CCCCTCCCGTAGACGCGACCCTCTCTGACAACAGGCTTGAATGGAGGCGTCTCCCAACCTTCCCCGGGGGCGACCACGTCGTAGTGTCCGTTGAACTGTAGAGTTTTCTCCCCGCTTCCAATCCTCGCTAATAGGATATATCTTGGTTTATCCGGGTTGTACTCTCTAGGAATCGCTTTTCTAACGTACTCGTCGTCCACCCTGTGGACTGTAACATGTGCCCCGTGACTACTTAAAACCTCCTTGTAGAAATCCACTATGTCCTCGTAGCTCTCCCCTAGCACTGTCGGGTATTCAATACTCTTGACAAGGGTTCTCAGAATCAGGTCTTCGACCCATGAGGGTAGGGGGCTCGTCTTAAACCACCTTTGGTCTGGGAGGAAAACTTTGTTGAGGAAAAAAGTTTACTCGACCTTTACAACATGGATTATCTGGACTGGGCATGCCGCAGCAGCGTCTTCAACACAGCTCTTCAAGTCCTCGGGCACTACGCCTACAGCTATATTGGATTTGTCCTCACGATGTTTCTCAACTATCTGCGACTTGTTGTCTTCGGGATTCATCTCGAATACATCAGGGCAGATCGATACACAAACCATGTCTGATATACAGTTCTCTCTAGGGTTTATCTCAACCCTGTACTTAGCCATTACCCGACACCATGTTGATTTACACGGGTAGGAAATAAAAATGTTACCTAGCAGCGTTTTCAGCTATGCGGGGCCTTCAACACTAGTCGCAGCCCAGGATTCCTCATCATCAGAGTTTAATCAAATGAAGGACGCGGGTTTTTAACCATTAACAAGCTCAGAATCCGGGTTCCCGCAAACCCTTTTCGAAATCAGAGACGCGAGCTCGAACGCCTCACTGAAAACCCATTCTAGGTCCCTACTACCCTTAGCGAGCAATTTTCTAACACGGTAGTCAACGCTAACCTGGCCGGGGCCGATTATGATCGTCAGCTCGTTCCTCCCGGATTTGTGCCGTGCGAAGAGAATTCTATCTTTAAACATCCTCCACCGATATCCCTCTTCCTCGAGGAACTGGCATACGGCTGATAATATTTCTTCTTTCAGAGTGTTTTCCACACCGTGCTCCACAAGCTTGATCGCGCAGTTGTGTCTATCGTAGCCAACCGTCCTGCAGACCACGCTAGCACCGCCGACACCACCCTCTTTAGTGTCGGGTTGCCTCCTTGTTAGGTGGTAGCCGTAGTAGATGCCTGGGCCAGCTACAAGTGTGATAAACCCTATGGCGGATACAATATTTTGGAGCACGCTATACTTAAACCCGACCACGCTCACATTGACGAGGCCAAGCCCCTCTCGAACTTGGATGCTGAGGTTATATAACCCGCTTGGACCATTGAAAAATATTGTGAATGATTCAACATCGTAGAACACATCCGTGAAATTGTATTCACTGCCTGTAATTGCGATAGAACCGTTTGAGAGTGCTGGTAGGGTAACTGTTACCTGGTCTCCTCTGTCAAGCCACATCTCTACACTAGCTGAAGGTTGGCCTTCAAGAGTAAGAGTGTGCAGTTTTTTCAAGCCTAGCTCCCTGGGTAAAGTGAAGGAGCTCACCATCAAGAAGACTCCTAAAACAGCTAGGATCAGTGATATTAAAGCTATCCTACTCAACCATGAAACACCTAGCTCTAAATGTGTGATAAAGGAGGTTTAAAGAGTTAAAGAGGAGAGAGGAGAAAAACGGCTTGGAATTAGACGGTCCTCTCCTCCCTGAAGTATATTCTGCCCAGGCCTTTAGGTGACGCCAACAGCCTTCTCAACGGTGTCGCCATGTAGATTGTCATGGATATTATAGCCACAATGAAGGGCAGAGAGTACGAGAGTTCCCTCGATATACCATACCATGCTACTAGTTGGAGACTCGAATGGACTAGCATTGAGAATATCAACGATGTCAGCAACACCACTAACGGGTGTCTTCCGCCGCTTAAAGCAATCGAGAATGCCAGCCACCCATACCCGCTCAGTATTACAGCTCTCTCATCCCACAACCTCACATAGAAGTTCATGTATGCTGCTCCACCAAAACCTATCATCGAGAACCCGATCGCAGCTGCTACAAGCCTCGACGCGAGGACGTTCACTCCCAGCGCTTCAGCAGCCGCTGGATCCTCGCCGGAGGCTTTAATTGATACCCCAATCTTCGTTTTCTCGATAAACCAGTACGCGAATATCGAGAGGGCTACCATTGTCAGGTAACCTGCTATCCTCTCCTCGAGAGACAATGAGACCCCGGGGGAGAAGTTCGGCATCGTGGCTTGAACAATCCTTGGCCCATAGCCTATCACGCTTGAAAGACCGTACATCAGGAACATCAGGGACAACCCTACAGCACCATGGCTAACAGGGAATTTCGTCAGCACGAACGCCATGAACAGCCCGAAGAGGGCTATTACCACAGCTGGTAGGAGGAATGACTTCAATAAATCGTTGCCGTAGTACACATCGGCGAAGAACGCGAGGGTAGCTGAGAGAGCGAACATGCCGTCTATCGCGAGGTTTAAAATGCCGCTCTTCTCAACTATGGAGTGGCCTAGAGCCATGAGGTAGAATGCTACGAAGAGCCCTCCAGACGATATCAATATGTCCAGGAAACCGGTTAAAGCCGCATCCATGTCTTTCACCACACTATTCTAATCTCGTACTCCGATATTGTTATTAGCAGAGCGTACATTAAGAGTACGCTTCCCATGAAGACGTTTGTGACTCCCGCTGTTACACCTGCTTGCTGAGTGCCCTTTATCGCCATCAGAGTGAACCCCGCATTGTATAGGCTACTGACCACGTATGCTGCTATAGGGACGGCGAACAACTCCAGCATTGAGAGCCATGTTACAAGTATCCCCAGGTAGCCGAACCCCGAGGTAGTTGTCTCCACAGGTATCCTTATACTCGGTGTTACACCACACAGGTATAGGATGCCTGCGATCCCGATGAAGCCGCCTGACAAAGCTAGAGCTAGAGCAGCCGTCAACGGGACACTGTAACCAGCACTTCTCAACAGGTTCACATTACTGCCGTGTATCTTTATAGTTAGCCCTAGTCTAGTGAAGTCTAGGATCAACCATATTAAGAATCCAATCACAATCGTTACCAAAATCATCTCCACCGATACTGTAGTGCCGGGGATAATCGAGTATTGAAGGGTTTGCGGCAACGACCGGGTCTTAGCGTACCCATAGATGTCTCTCCACGGTCTACCGGGAAGCATGACAAGCCAGTCTATTAGGTAATAGGCAACGTAGTTCATCATCAGCGTCAACGGAACCTCGTCTACCCCCACGTACCCCCTTAGAATCCCAGCGAGCAACCCCCAGGCGAACCCTGCTACAAACCCCGTTGCCAGGGCAACAAGCTTCGATACCAGCGGTGTTTGGGATACTATTATAGGCGTCGTGAACACCAACCATACGATCATCCAAGCCGCCATCCAGAACTGGCCTTCCCCGCCGATATTGTATAATCCGCCCTTAAAGCTCATTGCGAGTGAGAAGCCAACTATGGTCAATATTAGGAATATATTGGCGATCACGTTCGGTTGTGTGAGACCTGTCCATATAGAGACCAGCACATCCATTGGTTGAACCATGTAGCCTGTTAGAAAGAATAGGATCACAATGCTTACGCCGATGCCGATCAACAGGGCTAGTATCGGGACAATAAAGTAGGGTACTGGCTTGACCCTTCTTACGACAACTATGCTTACCACTACTACATCACCATTAGCTTCTCTACTTCCTCCCTCCTAGCAGACTTGGCGTCAAATAAACCTACAATCTTGCCCTCGTTTATAACAGCTATCCTATCGCTAACCTGGAATATCTCGTCGAGGTCCTCGCTGATTAGGAGCACACCGATTTTATTGTTCACAACCTTCTCCTTGATAATCCTCCTAACCTTAATGCTCGTAACCTCGTCCAAGCCCCTTGTGGGATTATAGGCCACTAAAGCGCTTTTCGCTAGGTCAAGCTCCCTCGCAACAAGGCTCTTCATCAAGTTACCTCCACTCAAATATTTCAACGGGGTTTTAGCACTAGGGGTAACAATCATGAGGTCCTCTATGAATTCCCTCGCTAGTTTTGTCAACCTCCCCCAGTTAATGACCGGGCCTGTATAACCCGGCATAACAGCGATGTTCTCTCTTAGACCGTAGTCTATTGAGACCCCGTGCGATAGGGGTTGGTCAGGTATGTAGCCCACGCCTATTTCTCTCAGAGTCTTGGTCGCAGGCTTCACGTAACTTCTGCCATTAGCATACACTATGATGGAGCCTCTTTCAACGTTCCTCAAGCCCATCAACGCCTGGGCTAGCTCAACCTGCCCGTTCCCGACAATACCGGCGAGCCCGAGAACCTCGCCTCTTTTCACATCTAGTGAGATTCCTCTAAGAGCGTACGTTCCGAAGTCGTTTTTCACCCAGAGGTCTCTGATCTCGAGAACTGTTTCACCGGGCACACCATCCATAAGTCTTTCTAGCGTTATTTCTTTTGCTCTCTCGGCGAACATCATTTCCCTTATAGTGTCAACATTCGTCTCCGAAGTTTTCACGGTTCCAACGTGCTTACCTCTTCTGAGAACAGTGATCTTGTCCGAAACCTCGAATGCCTCAGGTATCTTGTGTGTTATCAGTATCGTGAGACCACCCTTCGATTTGAATTCGATCAAATAGCGGTAGAACTTACGGCGTTCTTCTAGTGGTAGATATGTTAAAGCTTCGTCTAATATTATGACCTTCGACCCCAGCATAAGAGCTCTGGCGATTTCGACAAGTTGTTTCTGGGTGTAGGTTAGTTTCCAGACATCCTCTTCGGGATCTACCCTAATACCTATTTTCTCCATTATCTCCTCGAATAATTTCAGCACACTCTTAGGGGAGGCGAATATTCCAAGTTGCTTTAATCCTAGCATTAAGTTCTCCGCGACAGTTAATCTATCTATTAGAACGGGGCTCTGGGAGACCATGGAGATCCCTAGGCTCAGAGCTTTTATTGGGTTCTCTATAGTCACTTTCCTGCCCTTGTAGAAGATAGCACCCTGGTCTGGCGTGTAGATGCCGGTCATTATTTTGACTAGAGTCGACTTCCCCGAACCATTCTCGCCTAGGATCGCGTGAATAGTCCCCTCGTAGAATTCTACGCTTACATCCTCGAGCGCTACAGCTCCTGGGAATCTCTTGACTATGTTCTCCACTCTTATAATAGGGGTTTTAGGAGAGGGGTTAGATGAAAAAATAGCTTGACTAGACTTCTCCATTCCTCGCACCTCCCTCAATTGCTATGCTACTACCTAGATTGCTCCAACTCTATGTACGACAGGGTATAAATAGTATTGCATTGACCATAAGTCATCGTGGCCTAGTCTAACACCTGCTGGCACTGTTATTAACTGGCTCGGGTTGGATACGTTCCAGAAGGTTAGCGGTCCAGTGAACGGGTCGAAGACTGGGGCTATATTCCATGTCCAGTTTGTAGCCGGCTCCGATACACCCGGCTTAGCTGGCGGTATCTTGAGGCCTACCACAGTCTCGTAGACGTGGGTGTTCGCTTGCTCCTGTATGTTCTCCAGCAACGGGGCCTCCTTGAACTCCTCCATCCTTAGCATGAATAAGTCGTAGACGCTCATCTTCATCCCGGTAACTTTATCGGTCACGGTGATGCTCTTCAACTGGTCGATGAACTTGGGGTTGATGTACATTATAGTACCGTTCGGGTAGATGTAGGCGCCCGCATCCACGGCACCGGAGTTCATTAGGTACCAGTAGTCCACGTTCTGCAGGTTGTACGGTGTGTAGATGCCAGCCTTAATCTTAGCTAGAATATCCGCGTATATGACCTCCCAGTGGACTATCTGGCCTGACACCACGACGTCTGTGCCATATGTGTATCCTGGCGAGTAGTGGCTGAACACGTATAGTTGCTTACCAGTACTCGTGTAGAGCTGCTCGACCGTCTGAATCACTGTCGGCGTGTCCTCGGTGAAGGCGAATGTGTCAACATTGTATGTCTGGAATAGTGTCTGCACGGCCTGCCTGGCCTTGTCCGGTGCAACCCAGCCTCCTATCGTAATAACATGGACGGTGATGTTCTTTCCTAGTTGCTGGGCAACCTCCTGCGCTCCTATGGCAAAAGCGTTTATGTGCCTAACGACCTCAGGGATTTCCACGGCGGCAACATACCCTATCTGACCAGTCTTGGTTAGAGCACCGGCTAATAAGCCGTCGAGGTAGTAGGCCTGGTATAAGTCAGCGAAATATGTGCCCACGTTGGGGGCCCTCATATAGCCAGAGCAGTGGAAGAATATGACGTTTGGGTACTTCTGAGCTGACTTAATAGTGTTCTCCATGAAGTCGAAGCTCGTGGTAAATATTACGTTGTAGCCCTGTGAGACGAGGTTGTCTATAACCGAGGGCAACTGATCGGCTGTAACGCTCTCAACGTATGTTGTCTGCAACCAGTCTTTGTACAGCTCCTGGACAACCCTCCTAGCAACATCGTGGGCATATGTCCACCCGAAGTCTCCTATAGGCCCAACATACACCCAAGCCGCTTTAATAGTCTGAGGCGGAGTCCAGGCCTGGCCGCCGCCAGGAGCCGTATAGGTTGTTGTCACCGTTACGGCGCCACCGCCTCCAACAGTTGTTGTCGTAGTCACGGTTTTTGTCGGTGCCGTACTCATTCCAGCGTAGAAGGCTACAGCACCTACTATGATTATCAATATTATAAAGATCGTTGTCAATAATTTAGGACTCATACTGTTCCACCGTCTTGATATAATATCTCTCAATGAGGGAGATATATAAAGCTAACGTATGTAAGGAGATGTAAAATAGTTTGGTTTCACAGTTCTCTTTTTGAAACTTCTTACATCTACCATATTTACATGTAGAATCTTACAATATAGGCGTATATGCCCTTAGCGATCATGTCAACTGCAACGCTAGCGATAATAATAGACATAAACCTACCTAGAGCTCTCACAGTGCTGACTCTCAGCAGTCTTACAAGACCCTCGGAGAATCTGAGGATGAGCATTGTTGTTAAAACAGCCGCGACCTCTGCTATTATCAATACGGCTGTGTTCAACAGTGTTCGCTCGGAGCTCGTTAGAAGGAGGATTGTCGTCAAGGTACCGGGGCCGACTATGAGAGGAGTTGCTATGGGTACTACAGCCATATCCCTTGCCTCAACTCTCTTGGTTCTAGGCATCTCGCCGAGCATGTCCACGGCTAGAACCATCAATATAATCCCGCCTCCTATCCTCAAGCTGGCTATCGAAATACTGAAGGCCTCAAGGATAACGTTGCCGAGGAAAGTGAAAGACAGCATTATCGCCAGCATAGCCCATGAAGCTCTTTTAACAATAATATCCTTCTCCCCGGGTCCAAGCGTCTCGGTTAGCGATAGGAACGTAGGTAAGGCTGAAAACGGGTTCATTATAGCGATCAGCTGAACATAGTATTGTATCAATAGGGAAAGCAGATCTAACAGAAACCCCATCCAATAAGTACAGCTCAATCAGGTTTAAAAGAGAGGGTTTGATGAGAGAAGTCGATTTCAGCTTTTCCTATACCGTTTAATGATGTTACCCACGTAAACCCCGCGACCCGGCTCGCCCACAAGCTCCCCTTTCTCGATTAGGATACTGCCATTTACTAGTAGGAGCAAGGGGTGCCCCTTCAACTCAAGACCCTCCCACGGCGTCCAGTCAACCTTGTGGTGGTGTGTTGAAGCGCTTATTCTACGGGGCTTCCTCGTCTCCAAGACAACGATGTCTCCGTCTGAGCCAACGGCTAGTTCACCCTTGACAGGGTACAACCCGAGTACGCGGGAGGGGTTTCTAGAAGTCACGTTGACGAATGTCTCAAACGTTATCCTTCTTCCCTCCACACCGAAGGTATACAGGAATGGCATCATTATCTCCAAATTCGGTATTCCACCCCAGGCACTCCAAGCATCCTTCTCTTTCTCGGATCTAGGGGCTGGTGCATTGTCGCTTGCGTATACATCGATAGCACCCGTGTCAAGCCCCCTCCACAGGGACTCCCTGTCAACCTGCGTCTTAAGAGTGGGGGCTACCTTAATGTAGTTCCCAAGCCTCAACGTGTCGTCGCGAGTGAAGTAAAGGTAGTGAGGACACGTCTCAACCGTCACCCTCCCGTAGTATCTCCTCACAAATGTCACAGCCTCGAGCCCCTTCGCGCTACTCAAGTGTGCTATGTGGAGTTGAGTGTTCGTCTCGTAAGCGTAGAAGCCGACTTTGAGAATGGCGAGCGCCTCCGCGTTATCAGTACGGTGGAGGTGGTAGTAGAGGGGGTTGTCAAACGACCTATACTTCCTCTCCCCTAACTCTATTAAAGCATCATCCTCGGCGTGCACGATGGCTACACCGTTGACATTCGAGATCTGCTCGAATATATCCGGGATATCATGATCCTCGGCTCTGAATGGCCTTGCCGTGAAGACCTTGAAGGTTTTAACCCCCTCTCTTGCAAGCAATGTTACGGCGTCCTTGTTTCTACCGTTCACGAACCCTCCTGTTACACCGTAATTCACATAGGAGTTCTTCTTAGCCTCCTCTATCTTCTTTCTTAAAACGTCGAGGTTGTCCACGTACACCCTAAGAGGCATGTCTATGAGTGTGGTGATCCCACCGTAGGCTCCCGCCAAGCTACCGCTCTTCCAGTCTTCGTTTTGAGTGTAATCTGGGTCATATACATGGGCGTGTATGTCTATTCCACCTGGCACAACGGGTTGACCTTCAGCATCGATCACCTTGTCGGCAGGGTGCTCTCTCTTACTTATTTCAATGATCTTACCGCCCTCGATCAAAATATTCCCTTCCACAAAATCCCTGCCTGTGAAAATTCTCGCGTTTCTTAGAAGCAGGGATTGATACTCCATGTATAACCCCCCTACTCAGTGTGAGATATGCAGGCCTGAGAATAAAAATTAGCACCACTCCATCTCAAAAGCAGTACCAGTAAATAGTGTTGACTAGACAAAAGGTGAGGCAGTATACAAGTTGTTCCTATACCCCTATGGTTAATCCTGCCCCTCGAAAACAATATATATTCCTGGTTTCCCTGGAAGAGATTTCTCGACTTTCGGTATCTTCCTAGATTCAGCTTCTTCTTCCGCTAGAACCTCTATGCGGGCGCCTGTCTTCCTCCCCAGGTACTCTGATAGGTCTCTTAAAGCCTTTACCTCGAGGTCGACTGGAATCCCGGTTACCTCCCTTCTTATACCACCCGCTCTCCAAGCCCTGTAAACCTCCGCGATCAACTTCTCTTTACCGGGCCCTATCTCCTTAGAAAGCTCCCTGATAACATCCCTGAGCTCGAAGCCCTTCTCAGCCAGCTCGACGACTTTTCTCTTCCACTCCGATGCTACTATAACGTATATTTCCCGAGGAGCCTTCTTAACAGCCTCCACAATACTCTTCACGTCTTCGACTACGCCCTCCACCTCGTCGACCAAGATCTCGGCTGTCTCGTCGAAATACTTCTCCACGTCAACAGGCCAGTGATCTGTGGAGAGAAGCGTTTTCCCGCCTATCATACTCCAAAGCTCCTCTGTTAAATGAGGTATAACCGGGTTTAACACCCTCAACCAGTCTGAGACAACGCTCCTTATATCACATGGAGTGGAACCTCTTATATCCCGGTACCTGTCTACGAGGTTCATTATGTTGAAGAACACGCTTTGAACGTACTCCCTCACCTGGAGATTCTCCATGGCATCCTCGCCCGCTTTCACCGACTTGTAGAACTTGCTCCTAAACCATCTAGACACCAGCTTCTCAACATCGGTCACGCACCTGACCTCGATAACATCCAATATGATCCTGGTGAACTTCTGCATCAGCTCGGCTGTAGACGAGACGTCTCTATCCCTCCAGTCGAGGACTGTATCGAGGTTAGCCGCCCAGGCTATGTAAAGCCTGAATAAATCCGCCGAGTACTTCTCGGCGATATCCCTCAAGTTGATGACATTGCCCTTACTCTTGCTCATCTTAGCGCCCTCCCTGATAACAGGCTCGTTAAGTGATATGGCTCTCGGCCAATATTTCTCGGGGAACACCACGGCATGGTGGATTAAGTAGAAGGATAAGTGGTTTGATATATGCGGTGTAGAGGTGTGCCTTAGATCAACAGGGTACCAGTACTCGAACTCCCTCTTGAGCTCCTCGAGGAAGCTCGGGGTCAAGCCGGTCTCAGTTGCAACCTTGTCTCTCTCGCCGACTCCCAGGAACACGTAATCGAAGAAAGAGGGCTTCAAGCTCTCTGGCGAAACCTCTTTCTCCCTGAGTTTGTGGACTATAGTGTAGAAAGCCATGTATATGGTTGAGTCGCTTAGACTCTCAATGATCCACTCCTCGTCGAAAGGCAACCTTGTGCCTATCCCCCTCTTCCTCGCGCAAGGCCTTTTCTCAAGCCAGTTTATCGAGTCGATGAAAGCCTTCTTATACTTCTCCGGCCTTACAATAAGCTTCTTGTCGATATAATCCGCCAGCATGTTTTTGAGCTGTGGGCTAGTGTAGTCGAGGAACCACTGGTCCACTATCTTCGCTACAATTATCTCTCCGCCCGCTCTGCACCTAGCCTTCCTATTCAGCTCTAGGAAACTTATAGCGTCCCCAGCCTCAAGCAGTTTTCTCTTGATTATTTCACGGGCTTCTCTAACAGGCTTGCCTTTGACAAGGGGGTCTTCCACTATCATGTAACCTTTGTAGAACTCCTCCTTGTAGACCAAGCTCGTGGCATCCTCGAGCTTAGGGTCGAACTGGTCTCTCACACCCATTGATTCAACTATAGCCTGAGCGTAATGCCCCGAAACCCCCGGCACCTCGATTATCTTAATAGGGTTGATCGAGTCGACTATGCTCGGGTCCAAATCGTATTTCGCTAACAGCCCTTTATCTCTCTTAAGATCCATCAGACCCGCATAATCGTATGGGGCGTCACTGGGCTCGGAGTACACGACTCCTGTACCTAGGTCGGGGTCTACAAACCAGGCTGGGAGAATAGGTACTTCCACTCCAAGAGGGCTTCTAGCTCGTTTGCCGAGCAACATGCTACCCGGGAACTCCTCGACTAACTCCAGCCTTGTCTCAGGGTGCTGGTGTTGGAGTTTGATGAAGGCCTTGTAGGATGTTATCAGTGTCTCCCCGTTCATTTTGAACCTAACATACCTTGCCTCAGGGTTAACCCACAGATTAGTTGCCCCGTAGATGGTCTCAGGCCTTAGAGTCGCAGCTATGAGCACATCCTCGCCTCCAGCTAGCCTGAACTTCACCCCGGTGTACTCGATTATTTCAACGGGGTTCACGTCAGCATCCTCTATATCGTCCTCCCCCTCGGGTTGCTTGTGCAACAGACAGTAGGTTACATAGTGGCTACCCCTCGAGAGCAAGCCTTTCTCAGCTAGTTTAAGGTACTGCCATGTCACGAACCTATTGTATAATGGCTCCCCTGTGTGGAACCTCCTCCTCCAATCAATGCTATACCCCAAAGCCTCGAAGTCCACGTGAACGTTTTCGGCGAAGAACTCCGCTAGCTTGTAGGGGTCTTTGAAGGACTCAAGTATCTCCTTAACCTTCCCCTCATCGCTCACATACATTCTTATATAAGACTCATATCTCGAGAGCGTCTTAGGGTCTCCTCTAGCGATCATCTCTGAAATCGCGATTATCGGCGTTCCCGTTATGTGGAATGCCATAGGGTACAGCACGTTGAAGCCTTTTAGACGTTTATATCTCGCAATTACATCCCCTATCGTGTATGTTCTCCCGTGGCCTATGTGAAGCGGGGCATTTGTGTATGGGTATGGGACTGTTATAAAGAACTTTGGTTTCCCAGGGTCGGGGTTAGCCTCGAAAACCTTTTGCTCGCGCCAGACCCTCTGCCATTTTTTCTCAATGCTCCTGAGCCATCCAAGGTACTCGCTTACACTAGAGTGCAAGGCTCTCCACCGCGACTAAGCTAAGGTAATTATATGTTGCCTGTGGCAGTATATAATTGCAGTGTTGTGGCTGCCAGAAGGTTGCCTCCATGAGAGTCTCGGTTATTGTGCCAACCTACAATGAGAGGGATAACCTTCACGTCTTATTCGAGAGAATTTGTAGAGCGATGAAAGGGTTTGAGTACGAGATTATTGTCGTAGACGACAACTCGCCTGATGGGACGGGAGAGCTCGCCGAGTCTCTCAGCAGGGTTTACCCTGTGAGGGTTGTTAAAAGGCCTGGGAAACTGGGTTTGGCCTCGGCTGTGGTCGATGGGTTGAAGCATGCTACAGGTGACGTGGTCGTCGTTATGGACGCCGACCTCCAGCACCCGCCGGAGGTGATACCCATAATGCTGGGTAGGATGAACTCCTGCGACATAGTGGTGGCTTCAAGGTATGCGAAGGGGGGAGGTGTCTTCGGCTTCCCCTGGTATAGAAGGTTAATGTCTAGGGCTGCAGCCCTCATCGCGTGGATTCTACTACCAGCGTCGAGGAGGACAAGTGACCCCATGTCAGGTTTCTTCGCTTTCAGGAGGAGGCTAGCCGAAGAGCTTAAGATAGCAGAGCCTAGGGGGTACAAGATACTGCTCGATCTGCTTGCCAGGCATAAGAGTGCCAGAGTATGCGATCAACCCTATTTCTTCATGGCTAGAGCCAGCGGTAAGTCTAAGATGGGTTTAAGAGTCGTCTACGCATATTTAAGGCACGTGGTTAAACTAGCTTTCAGCAGCTTGTAGACGTTGTATGAGGAACTTGACGTCGCTGATCAATTCTATTATATCGAGCAGGTATCCTCTAACCCTATACAGGTTGTCATATATGAAAAAGAAGTTCGGGTTAGAGGCCACCAGGTTCCTGAATAACTCCTCCGTCTTCTTAACGTTCTCGTAATCTTCGCTGAGTATGCTGGTGAAATCCTTCCCGCTCTTAGAGGAGTACAACGTCATCACTTTCTCGCAGAATTCGCTCAGCGATCTTATATGGTTTAAGGTGATCCCCTTAACCTGATCGTTCATTAAAGAGTCTACCTCGCTCAGGTCTCTCGCGAGGTAGGATACGTGATCCACGGCCCTCTCCAGGTTCCTCAACACGTTGTAATATATGTTTACCTCGGCGAAGGATTTGAAGCCTATGTCCTTGGGCAGTATCTCGCCCGTGAAAACCTTGTTGAAGACTCTGAGACCATACATTGTGAGCTTGTCAACTAGGCTATCTCTCTCAGCAAGCTCAAGCAACTTCTCTCTACCGCCATCCCTCGCTAGAGCGTCTGCCAGGTCTTGAAGCATCATTTTAAGTATTCGGAAAACCCTGAGAACGATCTCATCGACGCTTATGCTGAAGTCCCCTGCCACGTTTTTAACCACGTACTCGAACTGGCTTGTCTCTATGATCTCCAAACCGATGGTCTTGCTAACCAGCTCCCTTACAATCCCTCTACCGTACTCAACAGGGCACCTCCCGCAGTTCACTTTAACCTCATCATAACCAGCCAAGTAGGCTGAGACCAGCTGGATAATATCGTACTTTCTCACACCAGTAAGGTAGAATACGTAGGATTTCTCGTAACTCTTCCTCGATTGAATCGGGGTTATCTTTAAACTCAGATCCGGTAGAACCTCCATGACAACCTCATCTTGTTGCTTCAGATTATGTAACCTAGCCCACTCCTTAGGGAGAGAAACCATGTACGTTGAGCCGCTCATAACCTGTATTTTTCTCTTATACATCAGCCCCGATAAAGCTATGTAAAGGGAGTCTTATAAACTTTAAACAGGCTTTAAAGTATTGTAAGGTTAAATATATTAAACACCGCAGATACATCCTAAACTCATGAGCGTAAAAAAGCTTATCTCTATCACCATACTCGGGCTTATAATATTGGATGCCATTATATTTGCTTTAATGATAATTCTCAGATAGGCGTTTACCATTGGAATATCGCGTACTAAAAGTCTTTAAAGCTTACATGAGTCTTTAAAGCTTATGAAAGAAACAAATAAATCTCCATACTTCGTTCATGTGTATTGAGGCGTCGATATGAGCAAAAGTATTGTTGCTATAATAGCAATAGGACTATTAGTATCCTTCTTCATGTACTTATGGATATCAAGCTATTTCGCATCCCATTCACCGGAGACTACCACATCACTCACCACCACATCTACCACTCCAGCATCGAAGCCTACCACTACCATAATGTTGAATGGCGCTGGCTCAACACTACAAGCGCCGCTGGTAGTTTACTGGTCGGATTTATTCGAGAGGGATTCAGGGATCGTGGTCAATTACCAAGGAGTGGGCAGTGGAGCCGGGCAAAGCATGTTCTTCTCGGGGGTTATAGACTTTGCTGGAAGCGATGTGCCGCTCACTCACAGCCAATACCTGAACTACAGCGGAAGGGTCGCGCAGATACCTATAGCTGTAGCCGCTGTGGCTGTCGTGTATAACCTACCGGAGCTCCCGAGGGATGTCCACCTGAATTTCACTGGCTGCTTACTGGCTAAGATATATAAAGGGGAGGTCACGAAATGGGATGACCCGGCAATCAGGGCTTTAAACCCAGCAGTCGCAGATAAGCTCCCTGACAAAAACATAATCACAGTCTACAGAAGCGATAAGAGTGGTACGACAAACATTTTTACCGCCTATCTCTGGAAGTCCTGTCCAAGTGAGTGGCCAGAGAATTACGTTGGCTTGTCAATGCCATCTTTCGTCACTACATCATCTAATTCGATCGGTGGTAAAGGTAGTGATGGTCTAACCTCGATTGTTAAGAATAACCCGTACTCTATTGGGTATGTTGAACTACAGTATGCTTTATCTTCCAACTTACAATACGCAACGGTTGAAAACGCGCAGAAGGAGTTTATCACACCCACTAATCAGACCATATACAGAGCGGTGGAGAACGCAGTAAGCTATTTGCCTTCGTCACCTTTCGACGATTGGAGCGAGGCTGCTTTCAAGTTAGTTTTAGCCCCTGGAAACGACTCCTACCCGTTGACGACGTTTACATTCCAATTCTACTGGGCGAAATACAGTGATACGGCTAAGCAAAATGCTGTGCTGAAATGGGTTAACTTCATTTTAACAAAAGGGCAGGAAAACATGCTTGAAGGTTACTATCCTCTGCCAAGTGAATTGGCCAGCAGACTACTATCCAGCTTCAGTGGTGTCTGACGTCTTGCCGGGGAGAAAGTCGTCAACGCTGTATAATGTTCTAGTCGGATTAAACATTTTTTTCGTTTTATCCATCCTTCTCCTCACACTGTATGTTCTTATATCTAAATCGAGCACATCTATTTACACTGTTAAAATCCAACTTTTCTCAAATAAGTGGAGCCCGGAGAATGATGTGTATGGCTTGCTGACACCTCTACTGGGCTCTCTATTGGTTTCTACCATGGCCATACCTATTGTCCTAATTTTCTCCATACCCCTGGTGATTGTCATTGTTGAATACGCCCGTGGACCTCTCTCGAGGATTCTTGATGTGATCGTTGACCTGACGGCCGGGTTGCCTACAATAATTTTCGCTTACATAGGGTTAGCATTCCTATCTAACTGGCTTAAGTACTGGGTTGAAAAGCCGTTAAACCGCCTTCTAAACTTCATACCATTATTCTCCTGTAAACCGCTGACAGGTCAGAATATTGGAACAGCCGCTTTGATCCTAGCCATCTCTACAGTACCTTTTACTACGGCCTTAATAAGAGAGGCGTATAAAATGATTCCTCACTCCATGGTCGAGGCACTCTACAGCGTAGGCTTGTACAAGGAGGAGGTTGCATACATGAAGATCTCTATGATAAAGACAGCTATTGTATCGGCGATCTTATTCTCGACAAGCAGGGTTCTCACCGAGACCACTATTGTATCGCTTCTAGCCGGTAACCAGTTTATCATATCGTCTTGCATCTTTACGCCAATGATAACTATACCATCACTTATAGTAAACAACTTTGGGTACTCGACAATATACCCCCTCCTCGACAGCGTTTTGTTCACTTCAGCTCTAATTCTCTACGCAATATCGTTAGCGTTGAACTTCGCTGGACTCTACTTGAACAAGAGGCTTGAGGTGATCGCGGGTGGTTAGCCTAAGGTTTATCAAGGTCCTCGCGATAAGATTAACTGTCGCTACACTTTCAATAATATCACTAGCTGTTATCTTGCTGATACATGTGAGTATTCTAGTGAATGGTCTGAGGATCGCCTTGCTCAACGGATTCAACCTATTGACAGGGACACCGCCGCTACCAACTGAATCGAAGCCCCTAGGCGGAGTTGGCCCAAGCCTCGTGGGCTCGCTCCTAACATCGGGGTTAGCTATCCTAATCTCAACCCCTGTCTCCATAATACTAGGGTTCTTCCTAGTAGAGCATAGGGGCTCGAAGTTTGTGGGATTTGTCAGGGCGGCTTTTCAAAGCCTGTACGGTTTACCCACGATCACGATTTCCCTAATAGTATACATACTACTTGTTATACCGATGAGGACGCAAAGCCTGCTGGCAGGCTCGATCTCGCTTCTAATCGTTGCCTTACCAATGGAGCTCACTTACTTCGAGAACGTGTTCTCGAACATACCGCTGACCTATAAGGAGGCTGGTTATTCAATAGGGTTGGACAGGCTGGGTTTATTGACTAGAGTTGTGCTCGGGATAAGCAAGTCCGGCCTAGCCTCAGCCCTTACTCTCACACTAGCTAGAGTGATGGGTGAGACAGCACCTGTATTATTCACAATAGGCAACGCCCTCACATCGTATCCTACAAGCCTATTCCAACCCTCTTCAACTATTACAACTCTAATATTCATGCTCGCGAGCTCGCCCTTCCAAGTCCAATTCGACTTCGCGTGGGGTGCCGTCCTCACTCTCTACCTAATCTATCTGTTTTTATTCACTGCTTCAAAGCTTGTGAGGGGTGTTGAGCTATGAAATGCCATGTCGAGGCTTCCGGGTTTAGGCTAAGGATAAACAATACAGAGATATTGAGAGGGGTAGACTTCTGCGCCCCAAAAAACAGTATCTCTGTGATTGTGGGGCCAAGTGGTTCAGGCAAGACGACTTTCCTCAAAACCATAAACCGCCTCACGGAATTATATGGTAAGGTGGAGTGGAGCGGTGACTTAAAGCTAGACGGTGAAAGCATCTTCACTCTAAACCCTGTTGAACTTAGAAGGAGGGTTGGGATGGTTTTCCAGATACCGAACCCCTTCCCACACTTGAGTATATTCGACAACGTCGCCTTACCAGCCAAAGTAAACGGTATTGCCAGGGGGGACAGCGATGTTAGAAGTATCGTGAAGTGGGCTCTCGAGAAGGCGATGCTGTGGGATGAGGTGAAAGACAGGCTAGACAAGCGACCCAATATACTGAGCGGCGGGCAGAAGCAGAGGTTGTGTATTGCGAGGGCTCTCGCTATGAGACCTGAGGTGCTCTTACTGGACGAACCAACCGCCAACATAGACGTCGTCAACTCAAAGAAGATCGAGGAGGCTTTGAGAGAGCTGAAGAACGAGTTGACTATAATCATGGTGACTCACAACCCCAACCAGGCTCTCAGGATAGGGGATTATATTGCGGTAATGTTTGAGGGGAGGATTGTGGAGGAGGGCCCTGTAAGGGAGGTTGCGTTGAAGACGAGGAACCCTATCACACAAAGCCTCCTGAGTGGGGGTTGGTGAGCGACATGGATTATGAGGGTAAACCCGCCTTGAGACTCATGGACGCTATTTCAAAAGAGGCTCTAGCGGCTTTATCAACTATACTGCAAGCCGTTAAGCAGGGCTGGATCTCTGAGGTAGAGTTTCAAACTCTATACGATCTTACCGTTAGACAAAATATTCTGAGAGAGGAGCTCTACACGCAAGTCTTCGAGGAGATCGCTAGGTATAGGCCTGTGGGCAATGCCTTATGGTACTATACATTAATCCTCGACATGGCGTACGATTACTACAGGATAGCAAGGTATTGCTGGGAGATAGGTAGGGTGATGAAAGTCTTCGGGAGGGTTGAAGTGGGGGGCGACGTCGAGAAGATGATATCTGAGATGCTCAACGAGTTATCTGATTTCACGAGAAAGGTTTTGAGCGGTAGATTGGAATTAATTGACGCCAACAAGCTACTCGAGCTAGAGGAGAGGAGTGATGAAAGATATCTAACAACCCTTAAAGAGCTAGCTGAAAAAGATAGGTTTACCAAGAACGATGTGATCAACGTCTTAGTCCTAAGGCATGTTGAAAGGATGCTAGACCACATGGAGTACCTTGCCAGGAAAATAAAGACTTTCTGACAGGTCTCCTGGCTCTACGGCTATATCATCGTGAAAACTCCACGAACCTGGCGGATCCGACAACGGTTCCAGCAATTAATGTGCCCAAGCTTATTTTATTCTCCACTAGATTAAATCAAGCCGAGGTGGGTAAGGTTGTTCGTCACCCACTTGAAATGCAGTAAGTGCGGTAGGATCTATGTGCTCGACGAGAAACCCATTACGTGTCGCAACAACGATCTCGGCCGCTTGGACATCTACTACGACTACGAAGCCATCTCGAGGAGCATTTCTAGAGAGGAGCTGTCTAAGAGGCCATTCTACATGTGGAGATACAAGGAGTTCCTGCCTGTGCCAAGCGAGGAATATATTGTTAGCCTTGGAGAGGGCGGAACACCTCTGCTGAAGGCGGGTAGGCTGGGTGAGAAGCTCGGATTGAAGAACCTTTACCTGAAGGATGAAACAAGGAACCCAACGGGTAGCTTCAAGGATAGGGCTATGAGCGTCGCTATCTCCATGGCCAAGTACTTCGGCTTCAAGAGGGCAGTTATAGCTAGTAGCGGAAACGCCGCCGCAGCCCTAGCCGCCTACGGGGCTAAGGCCGGTATCGAGGTATACGCTTTCGTACCGGACTTCGCCGGCTTCGGCAAGATAGCCCAACTCCTGTACTACGGAGCAAAGGTGTTCAAAGTTAGGTGGACCGAGGCTGAGGATCCGACGGTGAAGATGATGAGGGTTCTAAGCGAGAAGTACGGTTTCTACCCTAGCCCAAGCTTCGGCGTCTTCAACCCATACCAGATCGAGGGGCCTAAGACAATATCCATGGAGATCGTCGAGCAACTGGGTTGGAGAATACCGGACCAGGTCTTCGTGCCAACAGGGGCCGCCAGCCTTCTCACAGGTGTCTTCAACGGGTTCAGGGACTGGAATATGGTGGGCTGGATCTCCGGCTACCCTAAGATTGTCGCTGTCCAACCCGAGGGAAACCACCCGTTTGTCAGGGCCTGGGCTGAAAGAGCCGACCCCGATAAGATAAAACCATGGGAGAAGCCGCCTGAAACCATAGCGACAGGGCTTGAAGACACGTTCCCGTGGGATGGGGATGCTGGTTTGAGAGCACTCTACAAGACTAACGGCTACGGTGTGGTAGTCAGCGACAGCGAGATAGTTGAAGCTATGAAATTGCTGGCGAGCCTCGAGGGAGTTTTCGCCGAGCCAAGCGGGGCAGCAGGCTTAGCCGGCCTGATAAAAGCTCTGGAAAACAAGATGGTGGAAAAAGACGAGACTGTTGTAGTGTTGGTTACAGGCCACGGGTTGAAGGACCCCGAGGTGGTCAAGAAAACAGCTGGAGACGCCCCCTTGATAAACCCCACCGAGAGAGAATTCTTCGAGGCAGCCAGCAGGCATTATAATATAGCCTTCTAGTCTTTAAACAATTATTTTAATATTCTACTCTTCTCTCAATTCATCATAAAGTTTTTATTTAAAAGATTGATAAAATACCCCAGGGGTTAACTATGGTAGAATACGCCCCCACAGGCATCTTCAAGGACATATACGAGGTTATTGATGGCAAGGTCTACTACAAGACCTATGCCGGGGGAGAGTGGCTTTCAGGAAGAGATTGGACCCCCGTCTACTCCCCCATAGACAACTCTGTGATAGGATACATCCCCAAGTTAACCTATAGGGATGTGGAAGGTGTTATCGCAAAGATTTACGAGAAAGGGAGGTGGAGTATTAGGAATACACCTGGTTTCAAGCGGGTTTTGTACATGCTTAACATAGCGAATTTGATGGAGAAATATGCTGAAGATTTCATTCGAATTCTTGTCCTCAACACAGGTAAGACCTACGCGCAGGCTAGAGGCGAGTTGAACGCGAGTATTAGCAGGCTCAGGGATTCCCCCCTCGACGCGAGGAAAGTCCCTGGTGAGTATATTGCGGGAGACTGGGATCAATCCACACTTGAAACAGAGGCCGTGGTAAGGAAGGAGCCTTATGGCGTTGTCCTCGCGATAATACCATTCAACTACCCGTTGTTCGACTCGGTCACTAAATTCGTATACAGTGCGATAAGCGGTAACGCCGTGGTAATCAAGCCGCCTAGCGCAGACCCGTTGCCAGTGATAATGTTTGCGAAGATTGTAGAGGAAGCAGGGTTCCCTAAAGACTCGTTTGCAGTGCTAACGCTACCCGGGAGAGAGACAGACCCGCTTGTAGCCGATAAACGGATCTCGGTTGTAAGCCTTACAGGTAGCTCTTCCACAGGGAGACACGTACTCGCCACCGGTGGGGTGAAACAGTATATAATGGAGTTAGGCGGCGGAGACCCAGCCATAATCCTATCAGATGCGGACATCAGCCAGGCTACGAAGGCTGTCGCAACCGGGATCTACAGCTACGCCGGCCAGAGATGCGATGCTATAAAGCTGATATTAGTTGAGGAGAAGGTCTACGAGGAATTCAAGAAGGGATTAGTGGAGGAGTTAAAGAAGGTTGTTGTAGGCGACCCACGCGACCCAGCCACGGTCATGGGGCCTCTAATAAGTGGTGAGGCAGTTGAGAGCATGATGGACGCTATAAAGGATGCTTTGGAGAGAGGGGGGATCCTACTGTATGGTGGCAGACGACTAGGCGGCAACTACGTTGAACCCACCCTCATAGAATTCAGCTCACACGAGAAAATGATTGAATCAAAACTTTACAGGGAGGAGGTCTTTGCTCCTGTAGCATTGATCACAAGCTTCAGGGATTTGGATGAGGCTATTAGGCTCGCAAACGGGAGGGACTACGGTCTCGACGCCGCGGTCTTCGGGAGAGACCTAGAAAGAATAAGGAGAGCTATAAGGTACCTTGAAGTAGGGGCAGTATACGTCAACGATATGCCTAGGCATGGTATAGGCTACTACCCGTTTGGCGGTAGGAAGAGCAGCGGGATAGGGAGGGAGGGCATTGGGTATAGTGTCGAGTACGTTATGGCGACTAAGACTGTTATATACAACTATAAGGGTAGAGGAGTCTACAACTTCCTCGTCTAAACTTTTTCCCGTAAACCGCATACCTATCCCTGGTGTCATATAATTGCCCTACATCCTTGTGAGAAGCAAGAGGAGAGTGATCAACTGCTATAAGCCACTTGTGACCGGCGAGGCTCTCCTGGTTTCCAACGGGGTTGTTGTTGCGACAGGCGACTACGAGAGTTTAAAAAAGTCTCTGGTGGGCGAGGACTACGAGGTCGTGGAGTCGGGTAACGTCCTGGCCCCAGGTTTCGTGGATGCCCACGCACACCCTGACTCCCTCGGCTATAACATGCTGCTTGGGGGGAGCATTGCAACTGGGAGTCTTAGAAGCCTGCTGGAGAGAGTGGCGGGTGAAAGCAGGAGTATAGCGGGCTGGGTCATAGCGCCGAGAGTAGATCCTTCGAAACTCGAGGAGGGGAGGATGCCTTATTCCTGGGAGATAGATGCCTTCATTGATGACAAGCCTGTTCTAATACAGCATGTCTCAGGCCACATGGCTACCCTAAATAAGAGAGGCTTGGAATTAGCTCTCAGCATCCTCGGTAGCATTGGATACGGCGATCTAGAGAAGGGGTGGATCTACGAGGATGACCTATGGAGGCTTCTATCCCATATAAGGTCTTCTATGTCGGAGACGGAGATATCGGAGGCCCTACTCCTAGGGTTGAGGGGATTCGAGGCCCATGGTGTTACCGCCGTTGGGGCAGCGGGCTTGTCTCAGAGGGAGATCAACATATTCCTTCAACTCGACTCGGAGGGTAAACTGCCTGTTAGGGTCTACGGCTACGTCATGTATGAGAAAGGTCTAGACATGAGCCGGGTGGAGAAGCTTGTTGAGGAGACCTGGTCGAGGCCTGGCAGGAGATTCAGGGTGAATGGGTTGAAAATTATACTCGATGGCGCGCTTGGACCGAGGACAGCCTTCCTCTCAAGGGAATACAACGATGCGCCCGGTAGAAGGGGTTTCTTAAACTATAACGTGGGGGAGCTTGAAAGCGTATTAGAGGAGGCGTCGAGAAGAGGTATTCAGGTCGCTGTCCACGTCATAGGTGATGGAGCGCTCGACATGGTAATAAAGGCTCTGAGGAAAGCTGGAAACACTTTGATAAGGCTTGAACATGTCTCACTAGTCAGGGACGATCAGTTGACAGAGCTCAAGACGTTTAAGCCTATTCTCGTCCTCCAACCACACTTCATAATATCAGACAGCTGGATCACCCGGAGATTAGGGTGGGAGAGGGCTAGTTGGGTCTATAGGCTTAGAGACCTAGCGGAGGCTTCCATAACAGCTTACTCAACCGACGCACCGGTGGAGCCGGTCAACCCGTTTGAAACAATCTACGCTGCCTTGACAAGGGGTTCTCTAGATGGAATAGACTACTCCACGTCGACAATCAGGAATAGCGTTACGGTTCTTGAAGCGCTGGGACACTACACAGTAGACTCTGCTGTCGCCCTCGGGGATCCAAGACTCGGATGTCTTCTACCAGGTTGCTACGCTGATATAGTTGAGTTGAGCGAAGACCCAATTATTCGATCAGACCCTGCGACTCTCAGGCAGATTAAAGCAAATGTACTCAAGTTGATAAAGGGGTATATCGAGACTTAAGTTCAAGGGTGAATATGAGCGTTTACAAGCCGAAGAAACCGGGAAAAAAGGATGTTGTGAGTGAGGGGCTGAAAGATTTAAGCCCCGGCTTGCGAGAACATGTGAAGAGAGTGCTTGATAAGAAGGAGTAGGCGGTATGGTTAGACGATATTCTTAACGATTTTATACTCTTTACCCCCGTGGAGTATTATTAAAGCCTCTCTTCTCAACTCGTTGAACACCGCTTTCTCCATTGGTTGGAGCTCTTCGACTTTGTCTACTGGAATAGGGAACTTCTTTATGAAATCAACTAGGAAGTTTCTCTCCACGAGTAAGCTCCCAACCTGGACGACAATACCTTCTATCTTCCATTGCTCCAGTAAAGCCGGGAACTGGTTGGCGGCCTCCTGGAGGCTCATTACGGGTTTTGGTGGCTTACTGATGGTTTTTCCGCCCTCAAGCTCTAGCTTACTCCTAGGTTTCTCGCCAGCTGACTGCCTCTCAAACCCCGATATTTTAGATAGGGCCTCCTCGATTCTTCTAAGCTTATCCTCAATCAACTTAACCCTTGCCTCCACATCCCGCAACCTCTCTTCAACGCTCCTCCCCCCCGTGCTGGGTTCTTCACTTAAGCCGGGTTGAGGCTGGGAAGTCTCCGAAATCTCTTTCTCTCCGGGTTCCTGTCTTGAGGTCTCTCCTCTACCTAGCAACCACTCACCTTTCTCCGTGATGAAGAAACCCTTCCCCTCCTTCCTAACAAAGCCCTTGTTCCTCAGTTTCTGCAGTATAGCTCTCGCTAGATCCTGCGGGATATTGAAGAACTCCGCAACCTCTTTCACTGACACGCTAGGGTTGTCTCTCACAAATTCAAGTATTTTTACGGTTAGAGTCTTCTCCCTGCTCAAATCTTCATCCACTATAGAGACCCTATTAGTAGGCACACCTAAATATATAAAGAGCTTTCACTCTAATTGTTAGGTAGGCTTAACGGTGATGCTTATGTCCAGTCAACTCTTCGACGAGGAGACAGTTAAAGCTCTCCAAGGGATATTCCAGTCCTTCAAAAAACCTGTCAAAGACTATCTAGTGGTGGACACGCTGGATGACCCGAGAGACGAGGAGGAAGGTGAGCATCACCATCACACCCACTACCACCTCCACGTTGCCGGCGAGGGGTGTCATACTTGCGGTGAAGCGAAGATGCTGGCCATGGAGCTTGCTAAAATAAGCAACGGGCAACTCAGCTTTGATATAGTGGAGAGGGGAAAGGCTGGTGCTTTAAGGCCAAGGTACGTGCCAGCATTCATATATGGGTCAAGCGGGCTTAATATAAGATACTACGGGTTACCGAGCGGAGAGGAGTTCGCGCCATTCATCTACGTCCACCAGTACATCTCACTTAGCGAGGTGAAGCTATCCAGTAAAGTCAAGGAGGTTGTTGAGAGTATTGAAACACCGCTCCACGTGAAAGTGTTCGTGACACCTGAGTGCCCGTATTGCCCGATCGTCGTTGACTACTTTAACCAGATGGCTCTCTTAAACAAGAACATAATGATGGAGACGATTGAAGCGATCGAGCTCCCCATAGAGGCGGATGCTTACGGGATTCAAGCGGTGCCCTATGTCACCATTAATAGGATCGAGGACTACGATAATTATGGCGCTGAACCAGTTGAAGTAATACCCGGCTACGTGCCCCCGGATCATGCGGTTAAAGTACTAGTGAAAGCTGAGAGAAAAATCAAGAGAGGCGGGGGTAGTGGAAAGACCTCCACGTAGCCTCCCCTCTTCCAGGGCCGAAGACTATTTGGAGGCAATCTACATTCTCTCCCAGAAGGGGAAGCCCAGGGTAAGGGAGCTCGCTCGAAGATTATGCGTCTCGCCTAGTAGCGTAGTGGAATTCCTGCGGAGGCTTTCAGAGCAGGGTTATATAATCTACAAGAAAGGCGGGGAAATAAGGTTGACTGAGAAGGGGTTGGAGGTGGCAAGGAAAATCTATGATAGACACGTGGTGTTAACAGAGTTCCTGACATACATAGGTGTCCCCAGGGATATAGCTGAGATAGACGCCTGCAGGATAGAGCATCTACTACACGATGAGACTGTTGAGAGGATCACCGAGTTCGTGAGGAAAAAGATGGAGAGTGAGCCTTAGCTCTGTGTCGACAAGGGCATCAACCTAGCGGTTTTAACCCCTCTAATAGCAATGATCTCGTTGAACAATTTTTCAACATCGCTCCCCCTCCCCTTGACGAATATCGCGAGAAGACAGTTTCTTTCATCCAAGTGTATGTGCGTGGCTGAGATAACGTTGTTCAAGTAGGAATGCTGGACGTCTGTTAGACGGATATCGGCGTCATCGATCGTGTGATCGTAAACTACGCCTATCACCGCGATGACGCTTTCGCTTCTGGCAAACTCCTCTGTTGAAAGATAGGAGGATAAAGCTAGTTGAACTATTTTGCTTAGGCTCACTCCACTCTCGCTCCTTATTCTACTCAGCCTTCTAGCAAGTTCCTCAGGTAGGTATACGCCTATCTTCAAAGCCAGAGACGTGCACCCAACTAGACTTATCCCGCGAGACTTATATCCCCTTACCCCAATTTGTTTATTTCCGGAGATGACCTAAGCCCTCCTATCTGACTTAGTGATGTGTTCACGGACCGGGGGATCCGATGCCTGGCTAAGAATCCGCATCTGCTGTTGGTAAACTCAATCAAAGCGAACTGCGCACATAAAGTTATTTGTGTAAGTATTAAGATTCTAAGATTCTTAAGATTCAAGGTGAACCAATTTTCCCAGATATGAAGAGCATGAATGAAACAGCCACCAGCGCGACTATGACCAGGGCTGCTAGCAGTATCCATTTGGGTAAAACGATGTTCCCGCTGTTTACTCGGCTTGTGGTTGTCCAAACCTCTGTGGTGGCTGTAGTCTGGTTTTGTATCGGTGTTACTTCACCGCATGCAACCATTATGTTTGAGGTCGGAGGTCTAGAGGGGTCTTGGGCATTAAGAAGAGAGGTATTTGATACGTAGACACCATACCTTACAATAGTTACATTTGGTAGAAGACTGTATCTGCCAGTCACATTACCGGCGATCACCGTGAACAATCTGGGTGTAAAGAAGGACGATAGGTCGAAGTACTTGGATGTATTGGAGAAAGTGATTTTAACAACCCTGTAGGTTAAGTCCACGACTATTGAAATGTTCAGACCGCCTGTTGTTACGTTGGACAGGTAGAACCAATTGTTCTGGTCGCCAACCATCGCGTATAGAGATGGCTTCTCCCCAGGGTACTTTAAGAGTATTATACCGTAAGCCTCTACACCTCTCTCCGTGAAAAACGCTGCTAGAACACCGTAGTCTCCGAAGTAATTTATTTTCATGTCGAGGTAGGCAACGTAGCTGTCTCCAAAACTATTTATACCGCATGTGAGTAGTTGAAGGGGGTCGCCGGTGGAGGTCTCCACGAGGCTTGCTGAAATTATGATGACTATTAGAATGGTGACAAACCATACGGTAAACTTTCTCATGAAGCCCCCTTTAGCCCCTTCCACCATGTAGTATACGCTACCTCTGTGATAATATAGTTTGTTATAACATCAACTACCCTATCCTCCACGTCTCGGGGATTTAAAGCCACACCATTAACCATCACTAAATCCCTCTCCCTTGTGAAGGAGTACACAACGTTTACATCGTAACCCCGTGAGGTCAGCGCCCCGACCAAAGCTAGAATAATGCTCATTACCCTACCTGCCTCCGGTGAAGGGGATAGCGTCACCGAGATCGTTAGCTGCCTCAATAAACACACCCCCTAATCCATAGGCTTAACCAGCCCTTTATAATGTGAGATGTGTTATTATCGTGATATTATCCCGTTAATCCTACTTCAAGCCTTTTAAATAAAATTTCCACAGGATTAAAGCCGGGTGCCTGGCTTGCTGTCAATTAAGAAGGCTGTAATCGCGGAGAGATGGAGGGAGTTGCTCAACCAGATGAACCTGTATTATTTGAGGATCCTCGAGGAAGCCGTTGAGAAAGAGAGCGAGTTGTTGAAGAAAGGGGAGCTCACGTTGGAAGAGCGCCTCACGTTAATCTACATTGAGGCGATCAAGAGGATTATATCGGAGGAGTTAGACCTGAGTTACAAGCCATTTAAGCTACTTGACGTGGACGACAGTATTATAGGGGAGTTAAAGGCAATCGCGGAAACAGCTTGATGAAGACCCCTATTTTTAAGAGGCTTAATCCATTTATGGAAACTGATTTCGAGTCTTAGCGGTGGATTCTATTGGAGAGTGTAGTCAAGGGTATTAGCGAATTTGTTAAAAACGTGAATTTACCCGCGCTAGTCCCAGTCAACTTCATACCTTGGAATGCGGCGACAGTGACTGGAAGGCTGATCGAGGAGCTCGGTGTAGATGGTTTCGTTTTCTTAACTAGATGGGAGGTGGCGGATATCGTTGAAGAAAGCCTGCAACACGTCCAGAAAGAGATTTCGTTCAAATACATTGGGGACTACAAGCTTGGGCGATCCCTGCTGAGGGACGATCTTTTCGAGAATTCGTTCCTGGTAAAAAACATTTTGGAGGCGATGTTCGAGCCGGATAGAAGGCACGTGGTCGTAGATCTAACAATGACCACTGGCGAGCTCGCTTCAGCCTCTCACTACGCTCTGAAAAATCTCCAGCTCGCCGACAAGTCAATTTACGTGACTGTGGTAGAAACCATACCCCTCCAAGGCATACCAGCATACCCCGGTAACCCGAGGTGGCTTCACAAAGTCTACGTCTACGGGTCTAATAGAATAGATTGGAAAGGTGTAGAGGTAGTGACAGAGCCCCCGAAGATAATTGAATGGAAGGGGACGCGAGGAGTCTACATAGCTGTGTCGAAACTGATGAACTCGCTTGCTGGTGGGGGGATTCTGGAGCTGTTCGATGGACTGAAAAAAGAGGTGCCGGAGAGAGAGGAGGAGCTAATAGAAGTCTACATACTAGATAGTATTGAAAACGAGAATAAGAAGCTGTTGAGTGTGGAAACACTCAGAGGACCAGAA
>Ga0081473_136464_pt1 | contig 27940 bp, 27 predicted proteins | sample CisSprmetagenome_FD_70977 | JGI IMG/M metagenome (GOLD analysis project Ga0081473, IMG submission 70977) | Hypoxic/sulfidic aquatic microbial communities from Cistern Spring, Yellowstone National Park, USA v2 (version 2) | ecosystem: Environmental > Aquatic > Thermal springs > Hot (42-90C) >...
GAGAGCGTAATAGAGGTGGAGGGCAAAAGGAGAAGGGTGTATAATCTGGTGGTTTATTTGCCCCAGCCCCTCCTCCCCGCCATCCTTGGTATATATCCCACCGAAGAGGAAGCCCATCAATCCTTAGAAGTTCTGGTAAGGGCACTTTGCGGAGAGGAAAGCATAATCCATGTTGAAAGCCACTTCTGAGGACATCAAAATAGAGCTTAGGGCTCTGGCACACAAGCTGGAGAAAGGACACAGGGAAAAGCTAACAAAAATATCTCCTCCCATACTGGTGGCAATAGAACTACCCCACAGCCTTGATAAAGTTCTGTTTTTGGTAGGAGAGGGAAAAATAAAGGAAGTTCATCAAGAGGATCTCTCAGACAGTAAAATATACTTGGGCTACAGGGAGTTTAAAAAACTCTTAGAAAAGCCCCAGAAGATCCTTCAATACATTGCCAGCGGAAGGGTGCGTATAAAGGGAGACCTAAGGCGCGTTCTTTCTTCCCTTGAAGTTCTGAGCGAATAGAGTTCCCCTCAGCGTGGTCAAATATTCCCACACTAACTTGCCCTATAGTTATAATATGGTTGTGCATAAAAAGGCAAATGTGCTGCTGTACCTTCTGACCATTTGTGCCTTTACCTCTATAACCCTCTTTGAGGCTCTTGTGATTATAATCCTTGTGTATTATACACTCCACATACTTAGAGAGAGGAGTATACCTAAGGGAATACTCGTAAAGCCTTTACTTTTGTACGCTATTCCTACGCTCTTATCTACAGCTTTGTATATGCCTCAGTACATAAACAAGGGCATAGAAAGAAGCGTCTTTATGTTTGTTTATCCCTTGGGAAGTTATGTAAAGGTTTCGGAAAAGTTTTTATACACCTTTAACAGGATGCTACTTATGATGGGCTATGCTTTTGTGCCTATCGTTATTTATAAGTTTTATCGTACGGGTGAGCCAGCACCCCTTTGGGGTGGATGGTTTGAAGTGGGTATATTTTACTCCATATTTTCTCTTTCTGCTTTATCTCTTTTCTTCAAAAGACGCAGATACTTTCACCTTTTGACCTTTTTCCTTTTCTTTTGTTTTGTACTTTTGAGCTCCAGAAGGTCTACTTTATTAGCTTTGGGCATCACTCTTGCTATCTTCGCTTTCCTTTTAAGAAGGTACCTATCTTTTAAGTTTTTAGTAGTTTTATCTGTGCTTCTCTCCTTTATGGGTGGGTCTGCCTTTTATCTTTTGGTGAAAAAGGATGAAAGGTTTGGCACTTTTTATCAAGTTATCACAGGACAAAAGCCTATAAACGATGACACTCTTAATAAGATATCCAGCCTAAGGTGGCAAAACTTCAAAGCAGGTATGGAGGTTGTCAAGAAAGATATGCGGGACAAGAACTTACTCCCCCTTCTCATAGGTCATGGTATAAATTCGGGTTTTCTACTTGAGCCTAAGTCTCCTATAGGTGGCACTTACGAATCCGTGATATTTCTTTCGGAATTTATAGAGGGGGGCATATTAGGACTCTTAGGTATAGTTTGGACATTCATAAGTTATTATTCTTTTATTATCAAGTGCCGTATAAACCAAGATACGGTACTTTTATCTCCTTTTCTCCTTGCACCTTCTATTGTTTTTGCAGGTTCTATATTTACCGGCTTTTGGGACGCTCTTTTGCCCCTTTACCTTATATGGTTTAGAGTCGCAGAGAAGTTATATATTTAACCTTTATGGAGAGATCCTTTTGCAAACACAAGCATATATTTTATACACCCAAGAAGGAGGCGGAAGGTAAAGTTTTATTAGTTTTTGTACTGACGCTTATATTTATGCTTGTTGAGATCATATCAGGCTACATCTTTGGCTCTGTTGCACTGCTTGCAGATGGTGTGCATATGGGAACGCACGCAGTAGCCTTTGGCATAACTCTTGGTGCTTATGTGCTGGCAAGAAGATGGTCAAAAGATGTGAGCTTTTCTTTTGGCACATGGAAGGTGGAAGTACTTGGAGCTTATACGAGCGCAGTCATACTGGGTGTTATGGCTTTCTTAGTGCTTGGTGAGTCATTATTAAAGCTCATAAATAGGGAAAGTGTCAAATACGAGGATGCTCTTCTGGTTGCCTCTGCTGGACTACTCATCAATCTGATAAGCGCCTTTGCTCTCTCTCACGGTGAAGACCACAAGCACGACTTTAATCTCGGTGCTGCTTACCTTCATGTGATCGCCGACGCTTTGACTTCACTTCTGGCAATAACTGCTTTACTTGGTGGAAAGTATTTAGGTATGTGGTACTTAGACCCTCTGTCAGGACTTGTAGGGTTTTTTGTTATTCTAAGCTGGTCGTATGGTCTTCTTAAGGATACTGCCCAAATACTCCTTGACAGAGAGATGGCATCACCCTTAGTAAAAGAACTCATAGAAATAATAGAAAAAGATAACACAAGTAAAGTTCAAGACATCCACCTTTTGAGAGTACACCACGACAAGTACGCATGCATACTTAGTGTGATAACTACTCAAGACCGTTCAGTTGATTACTACACAAAGCGCCTTGAGGGTATAGAGAACCTAGTTCATACCACCATAGAGATAAAGTACTGTCCTCATGTAGAGTTAACACATTAACGAAATTGTAAACAATTTCACAACAGAAGGAATGCCCCAGTTTGTAGAAAAGTAATAAAATATAGCTTTAGCAAAGGGTTAGTTTTTGGCATGCTCTTTGCAATAAAAGATATAGGAGGTTGACATGAAAAAAGTGGAAGCTATAATCAAACCCTTCAAGTTGGATGAGGTAAAAGATGCCCTTGTAGAAATAGGCATAGGTGGTATGACAGTCACAGAAGTTAGGGGTTTTGGTCAACAGAAGGGTCATACGGAGATTTACAGAGGAACGGAGTATGTTATAGACTTCCTCCCTAAGGTGAAGATAGAGGTGGTGGTAAAAGATGAGGATGTAGAAAAGGTGATAGAAACCATAGCAAAGACTGCTCAAACGGGAAGGGTAGGAGACGGCAAGATATTTGTCATACCCATTGAAGAAGTGGTTCGTATAAGAACTGGAGAAAGAGGTGAACAAGCAATCTAACATCTATAAAAGGAGGTAAAACATGCCCAAGTATACGCCAGCAGAGGTGCTAAACCTTATTGAGCAGGAAGGGATCCAGTATGTGGATCTTCGCTTTTCTGACCCTTTTGGTCAGTGGCAGCATCTAACCATACCTGCCTACGAGCTTTCCCTCGATACTTTTGAAAACGGCAGGGGGTTTGACGGCTCTTCCATAAGAGGTTGGCAGTCCATACACGAGTCGGATATGCTTGCCTTTCCAGATGCATCCACAGCCTTTATAGACCCCTTTATAGAACCCAAGACTTTAGTGATGATATGCGATATTTATGACCCCATCACGAGGGAACGCTACAGCAGGGATACAAGGTATATAGCTCAAAAGGCAGAACAGTATTTGAAACAGACGGGTATAGGAGATGTCGCTTACTACGGTCCAGAAGCAGAGTTTTTCATATTTGATTCTGTAGAGTTCGCTGCATCATCTAACTATGCCTTTTGGAGAGTCGATTCAGAAGAAGGATGGTGGAACAGAGAAGTTACTTCCTCTGGCTACAAAATACCCCACAAAAGAGGTTATTTCCCCGCTCCGCCTTTGGACAAAGTTTACCATCTGCGCAACGAAATGGTATCCATAATGTCTCAGCTGGGCATTGTGGTTGAGCTACATCATCACGAAGTAGCAACTGCTGGACAAGGAGAGATAGACATAAGGTACGACTCTTTAATAAACCAGGCAGATAAGCTGTTCATCTATAAGTATGTGGTTAGGATGGTAGCCAATAAGTATGGTAAATACGCCACATTTATGCCTAAGGTCCTTCCTAACGACAATGGTTCTGGTATGCACACTCACTTCTCCATATGGAAGGAAGGACAGAACCTCTTCGCGGGTTCTGAATACGCTGGAGTATCCCAAACCTGCCTTTATGCAATAGGTGGTATACTAAAGCATGGACCTGCTCTTACCGCCTTTACAAATCCCACCATTAACTCTTATCACAGACTTGTTCCGGGTTTTGAAGCTCCTGTAAGACTTGCTTACTCTGCCAGAAATCGCTCCGCCGCAATCAGGATACCCATGTACTCCCAATCTCCAAAGGCAAAAAGGATAGAGATAAGATTCCCAGACCCAACATGCAACCCTTATCTTGCATTTTCCGCTATACTCATGGCAGCCATTGATGGTATAGAAAACCGCATACATCCGGGAGAACCTTTTGACAAGGACATATACTCACTACCACCAGAAGAACTAAAGGATATTCCTCAACTTCCGGGTTCTTTGGAAGAAGCTTTAAAAGCTTTGGAAGAGGACTATGAATTTCTCCTAAAGGGTGGTGTCTTTACTGAGGAGTTTATACAACTCTGGATAGATTACAAGCGTAAAGAAATAGACGAGATAAGGTTTATTCCCCATCCTAAGGAGTTTGAACTTTACTTTGATATTTAATTAAAAAAGGCGCCCGGCACTTTCAAAGCCGGGCAAGGAGGAATAGAGATGCGTCGCCTGGGTATTATTATACCACTGCTGTTTTTTAGCCTTTCCTTTGCAGAAGATCAAGCTCCTAAACTTGACACAGGGGATACAGCATGGATGCTTGTTTCTACAGCTCTTGTTATGCTCATGACACTGCCGGGGCTTGCCATCTTTTATGGGGGCATGGCAAAGAGAAAGGACACTCTAAATACTATTGCCATGTCCTTTGTGACTTACTGTATAGTATCTGTACTTTGGATTCTTTACGGCTACAGCTTAGTTTTTAACACTGACATCTCAGGCATTATAGGTAGTCCATCAAAGATTTTGTTAAGTGGTATAAGTGTAAAGAATCTACAGGGAACCATTCCCGAGTTCATTTTTGTAGTCTTTCAGCTGACTTTTGCTGCGATAACCGTTGCACTCATAAGTGGATCGTACATAGAGAGAATGAGGTTTTCCGCATGGGTACTTTTCAGCATCTTTTGGATGAGCTTTGTCTATGTACCCATAGCTCACTGGGTATGGGGAGGTGGATTTTTGGCAAAACTGGGTGCCCTTGATTTTGCAGGTGGGACCGTTGTTCATATAAACGCTGGTATTGCAGGCTTGGTAGGTGCTCTCCTTTTAGGCAGGCGCAAAGATGCTACGCTCATTCCCAGCAACCTTCCTATGGTTGTCATAGGCACTGGGTTATTGTGGTTTGGATGGTTTGGTTTTAATGCTGGTTCTGCGGTAGCTTCAAATGCGCTCGCATCTGCAGCCTTTTTGAATACGAATACTGCAACAGCCACTGCAGCTTTATCCTGGATGTTTACAGAATGGCTCCACACTAAAAAACCTACCGTTCTGGGTCTTGCTTCTGGCGCAATAGCTGGACTTGTAGCCATAACACCAGCTGCTGGCTTCGTTAATGTAATAGGTGCTCTTGTTATAGGTCTAATTGCGGGTATCATCCCATACTTCATGGTTGCGATAGTGAAACACAAGTTAGGATACGATGATGCCCTTGATGTTTTTGGTATACACGGTGTTGCGGGTATAGTGGGAGCCATACTCACAGGCGTCTTTGCAGACCCATCCATAAACGAGGCAGGCAAGGGACTCCTTTATGGAAATCCTACGCAGGTATTTATACAGCTTTTGGCTGTTGGTACTACCATTGTTTACGATGTCATTGCCACCTTTGTGATACTCATTGTTGTTAAAACACTTGTGGGGCTCAGAGTAAGCCCTGAGGAGGAGATAACTGGACTTGACAAGTCTCAGCATGGAGAGAATGCTTACAATGTGACCTAAAGCTGTACGCTTTGGGTCCTTTCCTGCTCCCTTTTTTTAGAAAAAAAAATCCAAAGGAGGTGTATCATGAAAAAGTTAGTCTTACTTGGCCTTTCTGTAAGCATAGCTCAAGCTCTTGAGCTAAAGCTGGAACCCGTTGGTAGTATTAATGTAAGTGGTGCCCTAACAGGCTATAGCATCTACACTAACAACAGAGTGGGAAGTGATAAAAAGACGCGCTACGATGTGGGTTCTGCTCTGATAAGTATATCAAAAACTGCACAGCCGGTAGGCTTTACATTGATAGGCGGAGCTTACTCCCTACCTGTTGTTGGTGCTGGACTGTCAAATGCCTCAACCTACACAAATCTTTACAGTGCCCTACCCATCGCTTACATAGAGGTAGCCCCTGTCAAAGGACTTTCCCTGCAAGTGGGTAAGCTACCTACACTGATAGGCTATGAATCTGCCTTTACATACCTTAACAACTACATTCAGAGAGGTCTCATATGGAATATGCAACCTGTAGTGCATAACGGTGCAAGACTAACTTATACTACAGATCTATTTTCCGTAAAGCTTGGAGTAAATGACGGTTTTTATACCCTTAGCACCACTCATCCCAAACCTGCTCTTGAAGCGAGCCTAGCTCTAACACCTATAAAGGACGGTTCCATCTCTTTAAATGTTTTACTACCTGACAAAAGCTCAAGACCTAACGACACAGCTTCACCGGCGAATAAAAGGGAGTTCAATGTAGTTGCCTCTTACACACTCAGCAAGCTTACCTTAGGTGCTGATTTTATGTATGTAGAAGCTCCTAAAGATAGTACGGCGCAAGTTCCTGCAAAGGCAAAGGCAAGTGGCGGATGTCTTCATTTTTCCTATGACCTTAATCCCTTTAAGATTTCTGGTAGGATAGAGTATGTTAAAGATAACTCTGATGTGGGGGGAATAGACCTCGTAGGGCTTGGAGATTCAAATAAAGGTTGGACTTTTACTCTGACACCAGCTTACACTAGGGGACCTTTGTTTGTTAGGGGTGAGCTTTCTTATGTAAGTGCTGATAAGCCTTTTACGAACAACGGAAAGAAAAACCAGACCAGATTAGGTGTAGAAGTAGGGTTTATATTTTGATCTATGGAGACAAAAGCTGTACTTTTAGACATTGATGGCGTCCTGTGTATAAGGGATAGGGTTATAGAAGGTGCACCAGAAGCTTTAAGTAAGCTGAGAGAGACTTATAAAATAGCCCTAGTCACAAACACAACTAGAGTCTCTTCTCGCATGATCTTTGAAAGAATGAGAAGCTTAGGCTTTGATATAGAAAGAGGGGAACTATTCACCGCACTTAGAACCGCAAAGGAGTTTTTACTAAAGGATAAAGCCAATGCCTATCTTTTGGTTTCTGAGTGGGCAAAAGAAGAATTTGAGAACTTGGAAGCATATACCACAAAATATGTAGCTGTTGCGGATGCTTACACAAACTTTACCTACCAAAACTTAAATACCGCTTTTAGATTGCTCTTGGAAGGTGCAGACCTTATCGCTATCGCACCAAACAAATACTTTATGGACGAAGATGGAAAGCTGTCCTTAGATGCTGGACCTTTTGTGAAGGCTCTTGAATACGCAAGCGGTAAGACCGCGAAAGTTATGGGTAAACCTTCTCCCGAGTTTTTTAAGATGGTTTTTGAGTATCTTAAAGTTAATCCAGAAGAGGTACTTATGGTAGGTGACGATATTGAATTTGATATTTTAGGAGCACAGAAGTTAGGGATGAAAACATGCTTGGTGAAAACAGGAAAGTTTAGAGAGAGCGACCTTGAGAAGGGTATAAAGCCTGACATTGTATTAGAAACAGTAAGAGAACTACCAAAAGCACTAATGTAAAGCGGGCCCGGAGGGACTCGAACCCCCGACCTAGGGATTAGAAATCCCTTGCTCTGTCCAACTGAGCTACGGGCCCTAAACCCCGCACCCGGGACTGCAGGCTTACCGTTGCTCCCTTTCGGGCCTGGCGGGGTTCACCCTTTCCCGTTGCGGGGCTAATTATTAATTATAACATCTGTAAGTTAAAGAAAGAAATTATTAAAGTATGGCGAATATAAAAAAGAAGCTTGCGTGCAATGTACCAGGAGATTTTTTTGTTGATGCGAGCTGTATAGACTGTGATATTTGTAGAGAGATGGCACCCTCCGTTTTTGGAGATGGCAAGGGTAGTGCCTGTGTGGTAAAACAACCTCAAGGACAAGAAGAGAGAGAACAAGCTCTTATGGCTTTGCTTTCATGCCCCGTTTCCGCTATAGGAACCTTGAAAAAAGAAGGTATACGCCAAGTGATAGAAAAGTTCCCTATACAAATAGAGGATGGTGTTTATAGATGCGGTCTTTCTTCAAAAAAATCTTATGGTGCCATGAGCTACTTTGTTCTGCATCCTCAAGGCAACTGGATGATAGATAGTCCACGAGAAAATGCACATCTTCTGAGAAATATTAAAAAACTTGGCGGTATCAAATACATCTTTTTAACACATGAGGATGATGTAGCGGATGCAGAGTTTTATGCAAAGGCTTTTTCCGCAAAGGTGATCATACACGAAAAGGATGCACACGCTTATCCCCATGCCCATATAATACTCAGTGGAGATAAACCTCTGTCTGTTGGAGAGTTCACGCTGATACCCACGCCAGGACATACAGCAGGCCATACGGTGGCACTCTACAGGAACTTCCTCTTCACAGGAGACCATCTTTGGTACTCTCCATTACAAAAAGGCTTGCATGCATCAAAAGAATACTGTTGGTACTCATGGGAAGAGCAGATAAGATCCTTAGAAAAGCTTCTTCACTTTAGGTTTGAATGGATACTTCCAGGTCACGGTAGGAGTGTAAAGATGAAAGAAGAAGATATAAAAAGGCAGATAAAAGAACTTATTAAGCGTGTATAATTTTTAAAGGTGGTAAAGAAGCTCCTTGTGATTTTCACATATTCAGAAGATACAGCAAAAATGTTTTCAGAAACAATTAAACACTATGAGCTCTATCCACAGGTAGTAGGCTCGGCGGTATTAGTTTTTGCACAGAGAGGAGAGGATCTTCTTGAGCTTCTATTAGACATGAATAAAGAAATGTTAAAAGGCTTTAGATATCTCTTAAAAGATGTTGATGACAACACAAAGATAGATGTGCATTGTTTGATCAGAGAAGTACCCAATACGGTAAATTTAGAAGAACTTGCGGATAGGCTTATACACACAGTCATAAGCGATGTATTCTATGAAGTAAACATTCTTTTCCAACCTATAATTGACCTTAAAACGGGAAAGGTGTTTGCTTACGAAGCTCTCTGCAGACCACCTATAAAGATCACTGACCTTCTCCACATAGGAAGGTCTACCTCTGCTTATACGGAGGACTTTTGTAGAACTAAAGCCATAAAATCTGGAAGTGAAAAGCTCAAAGGCGACACAAAACTGTTTATAAACTTCCATCCTAAGTTCTTAACAGACCCTTTCAAGGTTTTTGGCGATTTTATATCAACCGCTTTATCTTATAACTTTCAACCTTCAAGAGTGGTTATAGAGCTAACCGAATACGAAGAGCTAAAATTGAGTGTCATCAGGAACTTTATAAGTTTTCTGAAGGAGGAAGGAGTTAAGGTTGCGCTTGATGATGTAGGAAGTGGGTACTCTGGACTTTTTTACCTTTCGGAGCTAAAGCCTGACTACATAAAGATAGATATGGAGCTTATAAGAGACATACACAAAAATAACTTCAAGAAGGTTATAGTGAACCATCTAATACAGATAGCTCATACGGAAAACATTAGGGTTGTGTGTGAAGGCATAGAAAAGAAAGAGGAGCTTGAGTGGGTAAGATACGCAGGTGCAGATTATGTTCAAGGCTTTCTTTTTGCCAAGCCTTCTCCCGAGCCAAACCCCTCTCTTATAGAGAAAACGGTAAAGACATTAATAGAAACTTGACCGCAACTCACATTTGGTATAGCTTTTTCTTTAAGATGCTGTATATTGAAGATAGAAAAAACTTAAAGGTTTACGCTGTTTTAGAAAATGTTGTGGAGTTAGATACAGGAAACTTACACGGATACAGAGTAGTTTCAAGAGTACTTTACGGCGATGAAGAGGTAAGCTTTGTAGAAATTGCTAACAGAGACCTAAGAATGAAGGTAGAAATGGCTGTTTTAGAGGCACTACAGTCTTTGGATAAAAAGGGTGTGTTTTTTATAAATCTTCCCATATCTATAAACATAGAGAGCCTCCCCTTATATGGAAAGGGTTTTGTTGTCAACCTTCCTATGAGTATGGGACTTAAGAACCTGTATATTTACAGAAGCAGGATTAAAAAGTGTGCATTGGGCATAGCTCTAGATGATTTTACTACAATAGGTTATGAACTTAAAGATTTAATGTTCGGAGTTTTTGATTATGTGTTTTTCAGCGATGACTTTTACACAAAGGCTAACAAAGATGATGTAAAAAGGGCTGTGGAACTTGTAAAATATTACAATTCAAAAGTATGTTTTAAAAAAATAGATACCACGCAGAAACTGGAACTGGCAAATAGACTGGGTGCACAGCTGGGGCATGGGTTTATGTTTGGCTACGAGCAGATAAAGGCTTATATATGAAGAAGCTTTTGATCCTTCCTTTAGTTTTTATCTTTTCTTGCGGAGTTCCAAGGATAGTCATTCTTGAGGATACTTTGAGCGCACAAGAACACCTGAACCTAGGCTACATATACGAAAAGAAAGGAGACCTAAAATTGGCTAAAGAGGAATATAAAAAGGCTATACGAAAGGACAAAAGTATGTGGGAAGCGTATTTTAACTTGGGCAATGTTTACGCCAAAGAGGGCAACTACAAAGAGGCAGAAGAAGAGTACAGAAAAGCTCTGGAAATAAAGCCACTAGAGCCTGACATACTTAACAACTTAGCGTGGGCGCTTTTCAAACAAGGTAAAAGGAAAGAAGCTCTATCAACTATAAATGAGGCTATAAGCATAAGCGACAAAGAAGAGTACAGAGAAACCCTCAAGGAGATAGAGGGTCGGTGAATTAAGAGCTTCCTGCATAAAAAGGCAAAACACCCCTATATTTAAACCTATGGAGACAAAAACCCAAAATCTAAAGGAGCTTTATGAAAAAGACTTCTACCTGTGGGTGCAAGAAAACCTGAAACTTCTCAAAAACAGAGAGTATGGTCTTGTAGATTGGGAGAATATGCTGGAGGAGATTGAGAGTATGGGAAGGAGTGAGTTAAGAAGTGTAATCAGTCATGTATCTCGCATTATGGAACATCTCTACAAGTGGGAAAATTTTAGGTATGCCCAGGATGTAGGACATAGCTGGATAGACAGCATTGATAAATCCAGAAGGGAACTGGAGTCCAGCTTTATGGATAGTCCGTCCTTAAAGGCAAAGTCTCAGGAAAGGGAAAGCCTACAAAAAGCTTGGAGATTAACAGTTTCTGAACTTGTGCGTTGGTTCAAAAAACCCATCAATCACAACCTTGCGGAAAAGTATTTTGGCAGGTTTCCCACAGAAAGGGATTTTCCAAAAGAATGTCCCTATACCTTTGAACAAATAATGGAATATGAACCGTGGGCGGAAAAAAAGTGAACTTGGTTTCATTTATTTTTGGTAACCTTCACTGGAATTATGTGTATGTTTGTTCACAAAGTTTTAGAAGTACCTCTTTCGTGAAAGGCAGTTACCACTCTCCACATTATAGGTGGAATGAAAAGGTAGGCAAAGGTGCTAAAAAGTATTATAGCTCGCCAGAGAAGATCTAAGTAGTCGGAAGTAACCATCCCTAAACCTGACAAAAATTGAAGTACCCCAAAACTGTAAGAGAGTTTTTGAAGATAGGGAAGGCGGATAGCCTTCCCAAGGGTATAAAGTATTGCATAAAAACACGCAAAGGATACCATCAAAAAGCCATAGAGCATAAGCTTGTATATAGTTTCAGCCAGCAAGTTGAGCCTCCTTTAGCTGTTCTACCCTTTTACCCGCAGTGATCAGGTCGTAGAGAAGGACTAAGTAGGAAAGGATAAATACCACACCAAAGAAGAGCCTCCATTTGAAAGCTTCTTCCATCCATGGATGCATTTGGGCTTGGATGTATGCCTCCCATGTGGAACCAAGGGTAGCCCTCTCTATCATAGTTTGGGTAAAACCGGCCACTGTTAGCGCTGCAGTCATACCAAATATACCCACAATCAACCCAACGTAAGCTATCTTCCAGGGTACGCCGTTTAGTATGTATCCCTCTTTGACCCTAGTCTTGCCAAGGATATAGTAGAACAGGGCTAAATTGGCACTTACATATGCTCCAAAGAAGGCAAGATGTCCGTGTGCAGCAGCCATCTGCGTTCCATGGCTGTAAAGGTTTATCTGTGGTAGTGTATGCATGAAGCCCCAAACACCCGCACCAAAAAGGTTTCCGAAGGCTTGTGCAAAAGCCCAAAAGAGAGCAGGTCTATTGACCGTTTGCAGTTTATGGACCCCTGCATCATAAACCGCATGTACTACCATAGCAAGTAAAGGTATGGCGGCAACCTTCCAAAAGCCCGGCTCAAGCCAGTGCCTTCCACGGGCTAATACAAGGCTTACCACAACAGATAAAAATAGTGTAGCTACAACCACCTCCAGCCATCCCACACTCATGGCACCACCTCCTTGTAAATGATTACTTACTAAGCTTAATTTATGACCCTTTTATAAGTTTGTCAAGTTTTAACGAGGATGTTCCAAATAAAGCGCAACATATATACAGAAGTTCCCTAAAAAGCGCTGGTAAGCCCATTGAAGCAGTCTCTGGCAAGCTTGCAATAAAGTCTAAGTTGGCTTATATTTCTTTAATCATTTCCGAGGGAAGCTTTGGAGAAACTAAAGTTTTCGGTGTTTCTTATGAGAAGACAGTTGTTTTAAGGGAGGAAAAAGAACCCATATTGGGATGGTTGGTGGTCTTGGAAGGTGAGCCAAAATGGCAAGATTACAGAATACCACTAAAAGATAGTCAGATCCTAATAGGAAGTTCCCAAGAGGCGAATATCCAATTGAAAGGTCAAGGGATAGAAAAGGTTCACGCAAGCCTGCGAGTGAAAGAAGGGAAGGTATACCTGACAGACCTGGACACAGAAACTGGCACAAGGGTTAATGGTGAGGCTATAACTAAAGTTGAAATAGAAGATGGTAGTGAGATAGAGATAGGGAATGTTCGTTTGAAGTTTCGGAGACTCTGATGTTAGTTATGGGCTTTGGTTTGAGTGAAAAAGGTCCAAGGAAAAAAAACGAGGATGCCTACCAGTTATTGATAGAGAAAGATAGAGCAATAGCTGTAGTTGCAGACGGTGTTGGCGGAAACGCAGGTGGAGAGGTTGCCAGTAAAATAGCTGTTGAGGAGGTTATATCCTATGCGACTCTCTCAGAGGGAGATCCATTGAACATTTTGAGAGATTCTTTTCTCAGGGCAAACTTAAGCATACTTAGAGAGGCTTCAAAAAACCCAAGTCTAAATGGTATGGCAACCACATGCACAGGTGTCTTAATAAAAGACTGTTTCCTTTGCTTGGCTCATGTGGGGGATAGTAGGGCTTACCTTTACAGAAAAGGTGATTTGGTAAGGCTTACAGAAGATCATAGTTTGCCAAATAGCAATGTTCTTGTAAATGCATTAGGGGTAAAAGAAAATTTCTATGTTGAGACATATAAATTGAAACTTATGGACTTAGATAAAATCCTTCTTTGCACAGATGGATTATACAAGAGCTTAAAAGGTGAGGAAATAGAAAAGATTTTGAGCAAAAGCAAAGGTATACAGACTCCAGTGCAAAAACTTGTAGAGCTGGCGCTTAGGAATGGGTGCAACGACAATATAACTGTTGTTCTGCTTGAAGTGAGATGTGGTTAATACTTCTGTTGATAAGCTTTGGGTATTCCTTAGGGTTAAGCACCTTTGAAGTCTTAAGAAGGGTCTGTCCAGTTCCTCCGGTTGTTAAGTTTGATCCAGACAGCACACAAACACATATATCTTGTCCAGAATGCCCTCCCTTCACCACTGCTATTCGTATGGGATCATCCTTGAACAGCACCGCAGATTTTGTAGTAGAATACACCTTAAAGGTAGGAAACCTCTGGCTTGCGGTGTATTACAGCTCTGAATGTGAGCCTCACTCCGAGGGCTACGGGGGGTATATAGTATTCAACGAAAAGGGAAGCCTGCTCCATGCGGAAAGTGGATACCCTGGGCTATGTCAGAACCTATCTGCCAACGACATTCTTTGCCTAAATCACTTTGTGGCTCAAGGCATCCTAAACACATGGATATCCCACTGCAAGATAAACTCTAAATACAAACTCTCATGCAAAGATATATTTGTTGCAACAGATGACACGGGTTTCAAAGAAAAGGGCACAGTCCAGTATATAACAAAACTCTATGTCAAAGACAAAGACCACTTTTACTTTGAGGTGAATCAACAAGGTAAGCTTTATCCCGTTCACTGCAAAAGAAATGGTAATATTTTTAATTGTAAAGGACTTGAGAAATTAAAAGGGAGGGTGCCATGAGAGTTTTGGTTTTTGCTTTGCTGTTTGTTCTTGGGCTCCTTGCCTACTCCCAAGAGATCCTCGAAGAACCCATCAAGGACACACTGAACGGATACACCGCAGAAATACCTCTCGGATGGAAGGCAAGGAACAGCGAGTATGGGCTGATCTTTAGCAAAGGTGCAAACTTCTTGGTCATAAGGGGTAAAAAGACCACAGACCAGAGGACAATAGCGGGCTTGCTTTTGGAAGAGTCAAAGAGGACGAGTCCCACTGGCTCTATTCAAACTGCCTACAAAAAAACCTCAAACGGCTTTGTTTTATACATTGAAGACGCCGGATACCCATACTACCTTGAGGACCCAGCCAACTTACCCTTTATGTTTCAAATGCCTGTCCCTCGCAACTATCAGGTGGTGCATTATGTTCTATCTCAAAAAACCGTTAGCTTAATCGTTTCTCTTTACCTGCCAAGGGATAGAGAGGTTTATAAGGAGGAGATCGTCAAAATACTGAGTAGCTTTGCCTTTTTACCGCCAAACGAGAGGGTAAGCTGGCAGTATGCCAAGATCGTAGAGCCCATGAATGGGATGACTGCAGCCCTTATGCCCGTGCCCAACGGCTTTAACTTTAGCGGTAGCGTGGTAAAACAAGGCACAAAGAGATGGTTTATATACAACTTGAGAAAAAGTGATGGTTCTGCGATAAGGATGGACTTGGTAGATGTCAATTCTGGGGCTGTTTCTACCGGCTTTGGTGGAAACGCTTACACTGTTCTAACCATAAACGGCAGTTCATCCCAACAGCCTAACTTTATATGCATAAGGGGTTTTGATGATGCAGTTGCCCTTGTGGTGGGCATCCTAAACGCCATCGGTGAAGGAAGGTGGAGTAAAGTATGGGAAAAAGAGTTTCCAATTAGTAAAGAAGAACTGGCAATGATGCAAAGCACTCCGTCCGTACCGGGCTCAGTTCCCATTAGGGCTAAGGGTGCGGTCTTGCTGTACTCAGATAGGGGTATGGAGAGGCTTGTTTTTATCAGCCTTTTTGGAGGCTATGGTCAAAATCCAAGCTATACCGCAACAAGTATTAACTGCTCGGCCGGCATGACCCTTACGAGCGTTCAAGCACCAAAAGGAAAGCTCAGAGAGGTTGTTGGAATAGCAGGCGGTGTTTATTCTAACATTAGAGTGAATCCAGAATGGGGTATTTTTGCTTATGAGGAGTTCACGAAAATAAACAAGGAACTAAACAGAATGGTTAGGCAAATGCAAAGAGATAGTCAGGAGTTTAACTCTTGGATGTCTAAGTCTTGGGCAAACTTGCTGAGCGACCAAACTTATGTTAGGGACCCCTCTACGGGAGAGGTTTTTAGACTTTATAAAAAGTCTTGGGAAACGGGAGAGTTCTGGCGAGAGCCTGTTTTTCAAGATGTAATACTGGAAGGCGTCAAGGAGGGTAGCAAGCTTCAGGAACTTTTACAGATGGAAGGCTGGAAAAAACTGGAGGAGTCCTTGGGAGGTTTTCGTTAAAGTCTTGGCAAGAAGGAGCCAGATGGAAAATGTAGCAAACGAAACCATTACATATAAGGATGTTGTCTTTAAGTATGCAGTTTATGTTGAAAAAGATAAAAAAGGGCGTGTAAAAAAACGAGACCATACGATCAGCACAGAACTAAACATTAAAGGCTTTTTGGAGATAGATAGAGAAGACGCTTTTGAGAGGTTTTTTAAAGCCATCCATTTAGCCAAAGAGATAGAAATAAGAAACAACGAGAACTTTTGTAAAACCTTTTATATCAACCACAGGGACGAAAGATGGGCAGAAACGATCTTATACGACCAAGAAGTTCAGAATATTATATTTCAGATTTTTGAACCAGAGGAAGTGCGGCAGTTAGGCATCTACGGAAATACCCTTGAGGTCAAACTAACCACAGATGGGGAAGCAGAGCTCCCGGAGGAAGTTTTAAATAAGGTGATTGATGGCATGTATAAGCTCCGCCTAAAACTCAACAAGTTTCCAAGTTCAGAAAAGTTTTACGACAAAGCAGACTGGCTAAGCCTAGCTTATGTTTTAATCTCCATTGCAATTATTGTTCTTTCAGTGTTTGTGTGGATTTTCTCTTCTTCTTATAACGATTGCGATATACAGGACAAATTCTGGCAGTTGGCTAATGGGACTATGCTGTATTTTGTTTTACCTTTTTTAGGCTTTTTGGTTCTATTAAGGGGTAGAAGACCAGATAACACCATTTGGCTATTAATCTTTGCATTTCTTACTCCGATCCTTTATCTTTGCCTGTGGTTTGTTGCCTTTCCTTTTGCCAACAAGCTTTATACAAAAGCGGAAATCTCTGCCTACGCCCTTGTGGAGGATAAACATAAAGAGAGACGTTCACGGGCACCTGATGCATACTATCTTCACCTCAGCGGTTGGCAGGAGAGGGGCGGATGTTTTAAAGAGGTGAGAGTTCCAGCGGATATATACAATAAAGCAAACATAGGAGATCAAGTGGCTTTTTCAGTAAAGCGGGGGCTTTTTGATGTTCCTTATGCGGATAAGTTTAAGTTGGTGCGTTAGCTTCTTGAAGGGGAAACGGTAGCAGGGGTAAAGTGGTAGGGGAATGACCTCTTCAATCCTGTGTTATGATCTTAAACGGGGAGGGTTTAGTCATGGATCTAAAAGCACTAAGGGACTATTGGAGGGCTTGCTGTTATGCGGCGGTAGGTATGATATACCTTTGGGATAACCCTCTTTTGAGAGAACCTCTGAAAAGGGAACACATAAAAAGGAGGCTTTTGGGACACTGGGGTGCAAGCCCGGGTATAAGCTTTGCCTATGTGCATGCAAACAGGGTAATAAAAAAGTATGACCTTAGCTGTATCTTTGTGGTTGGACCGGGACACGGCGCACCGGGTTATATAGCGCCCGTATACTTTGAGGGAACCCTCAGCGAGTATTATCCTCAGTTCAGCCAGGATGAGGAGGGTCTCAGAAACCTCTTTAGGGCGTTCTCCTTTCCCGGCGGACTTGGAAGTCATTGCACTCCTGAACTACCCGGCTCCATCCAAGAAGGGGGTGAGCTGGGCTATTCCCTCTCCCACGCCTACGGGGCAGTCTTTGACAATCCGGACCTCATAGCCATAACGGTGGTAGGGGACGGTGAATCGGAAACGGGACCGTTGGCTACTGCCTGGCACTGCAACAAGTTCTTAAATCCCGCAAGAGATGGGGCGGTTCTACCAGTTCTCTTGCTAAACGGCTACAAGATAAACAACCCAACCATCCTCGCACGCATTGAAGAGGAGGAACTCCTGAGCCTTTTCAAAGGCTATGGCTACGAGCCAAAGGTGGTGGAAGGCGAAGAGGAGCTTGAGGTTCATGGAGTTATGACTGAAGCTATGGATTGGTGCGTTGAGAGAATACTCGGTATTTGGGAGGATGCCAGGTCCTCAGGAAGAGTTTTCAGACCCAAATGGCCCATGATCATTCTGAGAACTCCCAAAGGTTGGACTGCCCCCAAAAAGGTGGAAGAGCACTACATAGAAGGCTATTGGAGGTCCCACCAAGTTCCCCTGGGCGGATGTTAGGGAAAACGAAAAACACCTTAGAATCTTGGAAGAGTGGCTGAAAAGCTACAAGCCAGAAAGACTCTTTGACGAGAAGGGAAGGCTGAGAGAGGACCTGAGGAGCTTAGCCCCAAAGGGAAACAAGAGAATGAGCGCCAACCCCCACGCCAACGGAGGGCTTTTGAGAGTTCCCCTAAGACTACCTCCCTTGGAGCAGTTTGCCCTGGATGTTCAAGAACCCATGAAGCTCCATTACGAGAACACAAGACCCTTGGGCGCCTTTCTGAGGGAGATTATAAGGAACAATCCCAACAATTTTAGGGTCTTTGGACCTGACGAGACCCACTCCAACAGGCTCTATGATGTCTTTGAGTTTGGCAAGGCTTGGATGGCAAAGATATTACCGGAAGATCAGGATGAGGGACATCTTGACCCTTACGGTAGAACGGTGGAGATGTTATCAGAGCATACTATGGAGGGTCTGCTGGAGGGATACGTGCTAACCGGAAGGCATGGCATTCTAAGCACCTACGAAGGCTTTGCCCCAATAATATCCTCTATGGTAAATCAGTTTGGCAAGTGGTTGGACATATCCTCCGATGTGCCCTGGAGGATGCCTTTATCTTCTCTCAACCTTCTCCTTACCTCCGTAGTTTGGAGGCAGGACCACAATGGCTTTACACATCAGGACCCAGGATTTATAAACGCCATAGTGGATAAGTGGCCCAATGTGGTAAGGGTGTATTTCCCGCCGGACGCCAACACATTGCTATGCGTTGCTAAACTGTGTTTTCAAAGCACCAACAGGATCAACATAATCGTGGCGGATAAACAGAAACATCCCCAGTATCTTGATTTGGCAAGTGCCCAAAGGCATGTGGAAAAGGGCATAGGCATATGGGACTTTGCCAGCAACCATGTGGAAGAGGAGCCCGATGTGGTAATTGCAAGCTGTGGTGATATACCCACAAAGGAGGCAGTTTATGCAAGCTTTCTACTGAAGGAAGCCTTCCCAGACCTTAGGATAAGGTTTGTGAATGTGGTAAATCTCTTCTGCCTTACTCCTCAAACCGAGCACCCCGACGGACTTACAGACCACGATTTTGACCTCTATTTCACCAAGGACAAGCCCATAATATTTAACTTCCACGGCTACCCTTGGCTAATTCACCGGCTCACATACAGAAGGACCAACCATAAAAACCTTCATGTAAGGGGCTACAGGGAAAACAGAAAAGTAGGCATAGATGCCACCCACCTTACGCCCTTCCTGAAAGGCAGAGGGGGCATCACCACACCCTTGCAACTTGCCATACTCAACCAGATAGACCGCTTTAGCATAGCTATGGATGTTATAGACAGGGTGCCAAAGCTACAGGGCAGAGGGGGAAGCTTCAAAGACAAGCTAAAGAACATGCAGATAGATGCCCTCAGGTATGCCTACACCCACGGCGTTGATAAGCCAGACCTTTAAAGGTTATGAAACATATCCTCGTTTTTAACTACGGTAGTTCAAGCTTAAAGTATGCCCTCTTTGAACAACTGCAGGCTAAAGTGCGAGAAAGTGTAAAGATAGATGGAGTAGAGGATTGTCAAAAGGTGGTGAGACAGGTCATAGCCAACACAGAAAGGATTGATGCCATAGCCCACCGGGTAGTTCATGGGATGGATTTGGACTCGCCATTGCCTATTAACGAGGAAACAATTGAGAAATTGAAAAGTTTAGTGTCTCTTTCTCCCTTGCATAACCGTCTTGCCCTTGCGGGTATTGAAGTGTGCCTGCAGGAACTTCCACATGTGCCCCAGTATGCCATCTTTGACACCTCCTTTTTTAGGGAACTTCCCTTCACCTCAAGGGCTTACGCCCTACCCTTGGAATTTTACGAAAGAGGAATAAAAAGGTATGGCTTTCATGGTATATCATACTCATATCTTCTCAAAGAGACCGCAAGGCTTTTGGGAAAGGAGCTTAAAGGGCTGAGCGCCATAATGCTCCATCTGGGAAGTGGGGCGAGCGCATGCGCTGTATATAAAGGCAAACCCATAGATACCTCCATGGGAATGACCCCTCTGGAGGGGCTTGTCATGTCCTCGCGGGCGGGCGACCTGGACCCAGGCATACTCCTTCATCTTCTGAGGGAGAGGAGCCCAGAAGAGTTGGAACATCTCCTTTACAACCAGTGGCGGAGTAAAGGGACTTACCGGTAGCAAAGACATAGGCAAAATGGTTAAGCAGGCTCAGGAGGGAGACCCCACAGCCCAAAGAGCCCTTGAGCTTTATGTGTATAGGATAAAAAAATACATAGGTGCTTATTATGCAGTCCTCCCAGAGGTTGATGCTTTGGTCTTTTCCGGCGGTGTTGGCGAAAACAGCCCAGTGGTGCGAGAGCTCGTATGTAAAGGCTTAGAAAAGCTCGGTGTTCTCTTAGACGAGGGTTTAAACAAAAGCAAAGACCTTCCCCTTTTTATAAATAGCCCAGATAGCAAGCTTAAGATTTTGGTTATAAAAACTAACGAGGAGCTTGAGATGGCAAGGCAGTTGTTAGAAAGGGTTTAAGTTCCAAAATCTGTATAATAATCACACATGGAAAGCACTGCCCTAATCACAGACCTTTATGAGCTAACCATGGCTCAAAGCTACTTGGAGCACGGAAAGACTGGTAATGCGATCTTTAGCCTGTTCGTCAGGAGACTTCCGGAGAACAGAAATTTTTTAGTTGCCTGCGGGCTTGAAACGCTGTTAAAGAGTTTAGAAAACTTCAAATTTGGAGACAAAGAGCTGAAATACCTAAAAAGTTTAGGTATATTCAAAGATTGGTTCTTGGACTATCTGAGGGAACTGGAGATAGACTTGGAATTTTACGCCTTGGAGGAGGGGACTATCTTCTTCCAAAACGAGCCCATCCTTCAGGTGGAGGGTCCTCTGCCAAAGGCTCAGCTCATAGAAACCTTAGTTATAAACCTAATACACTTTGAAACTTTAATCGCATCCAAAGCGGTAAGAAATTACATTACCGCAAAGGGCAAAACTTTGGTGGATTTTGGGCTCAGAAGGGCACACTCTCCTATGGCTGGGCTACTTTCCGCAAGGGCATGCTACATTGGAGGTTTTAACGGCACCTCCAACCTTCAGGCGGGAATGCTCTATGGCATACCCGTCTTTGGCACCATGGCACACTCTTACATAATGGTCTTTGATCAAGAAGAGGAAGCCTTCAGGGCTTTTGCAAAGAGCTTTCCAGACAGAGTCTTTTTGTTGATAGACACCTACAACACTGTGGAGGGGGCAAAAAAAGCTTTAAAGCTTTTGAAGGAAGGTATAAAGGTCTTGGGTGTGAGAATAGACAGCGGAGACATTCCGGAGCTTTGCAAAGAGGTAAGAAAGATCCTTGACCAAGAGGGTTTTAAAGATGTGAAAATTTTGGTCAGCGGAGAAGTGGATGAGTATGATATAGAAGAGTGGGTCTCCGAGGGTGTGCCCATAGATGCCTTTGGTGTTGGGACAAAGCTTCTGACCTCTGCGGATGCACCTTATCTGGACATAGCGTACAAGCTTGTGGAGTATGAGGGAAAGCCCAAGTTCAAGGAGAGCCCCGGGAAGAGGACCTTTCCATACAAAAGGCAAGTTTGGAGGTTTTTGAAGGATGGAAGGTTTGATTACGATAAAGTTAGCAGGTTTCAAGAGGGTGGCTTGGTGAAAAAAGTTAGCCTTCCCCTGCCAAGCCTTAAGGAGATAAGGGAGAAAGTCTTGGAACAGATAAACCGGCTTCCAGAGGAGCTAAAAAGCTTAAGGAAGAAGGTAGAGTATAGGGTAGAAATAGTAGATATTTCATTATGAGAGGAGCTTTTTGGGAAAGTTCAAACTTCACAGGGCTTTGGCTACTTGGAAACTTTAGACTGAAAGTGTGTTATAATTTTATTACCCTGCTGGGGAAATGAGGGTCCGACTTGGACCCTTGTTAACTTGGCAACTGAATAGGGGCTGGTATTTACTTTTTTGACGATCTCAATTTCTATGGGGACAAAGCTCTGATTTTCAAGCATTTAAGAAGATGGTCTCACCGTAAAACCGTAATTATGTAATACCGTAATACCGTAATTATGGTCAGTGGCGGAAAGCGTTGGGAGACAGGGGTTTAAATTTGATAACAATAGACTCAACTTTGCATGATCTCGGATTTCGGAAAATTAACTTCATTCGAAAGGGGTACCCCCTTGACAAAATGATTGATATTTCTTATTTTTATTAATGTGGTGATTTGGGTTCCTAATGTACCGTGTGGAGTTGAAAGCTAGGCGAATTGGCGTTGAAGCCCGTCTTGGGCTCCAGCGTTCCTAATGTACCGTGTGGAGTTGAAAGCTACGGAGGCTACTCTGATTAGATGCTGGGCTGCTTGTTGCTTGTTCCTAATGTACCGTGTGGAGTTGAAAGTCAAACACAGAATACTCCCTATACATAGAGAGAAACTCTTGTTCCTAATGTACCGTGTGGAGTTGAAAGTTTAGCTTTTAGCTAAAATAAATATCATGGAGAAGGAGTTCCTAATGTACCGTGTGGAGTTGAAAGGAAGCCACCTTTCGGTGCTGGCGGTTTTTAACCTCACGTTCCTAATGTACCGTGTGGAGTTGAAAGTTCTTCTTTCTCTGGGTTTTCCATGGTCAGTATGTCGTTCCTAATGTACCGTGTGGAGTTGAAAGTGCTAAGTCATCTATTACAGCTTTAAAACCAACTTCATGTTCCTAATGTACCGTGTGGAGTTGAAAGCAATCTTCTGAAATATATCAGTAAGCCTGTACTGAGGTTCCTAATGTACCGTGTGGAGTTGAAAGTAAAACAAAGTCAAGCTTACTTCTTGAAAGAAATCAGGTTCCTAATGTACCGTGTGGAGTTGAAAGCAACTCTTTGACAATGTTCTTTCCGAGCTCTAATACAGTTCCTAATGTACCGTGTGGAGTTGAAAGTTTGGACAGGAGTGGCGGGTGCCTATGGCACCACTGTTCCTAATGTACCGTGTGGAGTTGAAAGTCTTTTGGAAAAAGAGACTTGATTTTACATTGCTTTGCCAGTTCCTAATGTACCGTGTGGAGTTGAAAGTTATAACCATGTTCTCTCAAAAGATTATTTATAAAAGTGTTCCTAATGTACCGTGTGGAGTTGAAAGCTATCCACCGCCCCTCTATTGGTTTGTAAATTGGTTTTAGTTCCTAATGTACCGTGTGGAGTTGAAAGCAGGTAAGAGTGTCCAAAGGGCACCGCCCACAGGGGTTCCTAATGTACCGTGTGGAGTTGAAAGAATGGGAGAGGGATGGGTAGGGATGCGGATGGTTTGGGTTTGTTCCTAATGTACCGTGTGGAGTTGAAAGTCATGTCAGAAACTGGGAGGTCTGGCGGTTATATATATGTTGTTCCATGGTTTCTCTGATAAAAAAGGATTTACCCTACGGAAAGGATTGCGGGGTGTTAGCATTTTTTGCTAAAATGGAAAGTAAAGGAGGTGAGGAAATGAAGAAAAGCTTCGCTATGCTCTTAGCTCTAGGTGTTATTGCTCAAGCAGGGGAGACCAAAACGGAAGAAAGGCAAATCCCCGTAGTTAAGTGTTCTGAACAGGTAAACTCCATAATGGTTATGGAGTTTGACTGTAAAGCAGGGGCTTGCCAACAGCCAAACAATCCAAAACTCCTTCCCATCTTTGAAGTTCTTACCACAGGAAGCGGAATTCAGGGGTTAGGAAAGGGAGTATCTACCATGCTGACAAACGCTCTGAAGGCTACTAATTGCTTTAAGATAGTGGATTTGGAGCAGTATGAGAAGATGAAGAAACTCCTTGAAGCTACCGGGCAAAAGGTTCAACCGCCTAAAGTAGACTATATGATAACTGGTTCTATAACTGCTTTGGAGCTTGAAAGGAGTGGTGGACCTCTTGGTGGTGGTGTTGTACCACTTTTGGGTGCCATAAGCATCAAAAAGGACAAGGCAAAAATGGGAGTGGATGTGAATGTGATAAAACCCGAAACATTAGAAGTGGCCTACTCCAAGTCTTTTGAAGCAAACTCTGAAAAAACCTCTTGGGGGCTATTTGGTGCTGGTGCTGGTGGTGGTGCCTTTGGTGGAGCTGGTTGGAGTATAAGCAAGAACCTTTCCCTTGATATGGTGGCAAGAGATGTAGTAGTTCAGGTAGCAAACGCTATAGCGGAGAGCCTCGCCAAAGACAAAATAGTGGAAAGACCACAGCCGCCAAAAGAGGAGAAGAAGGAGGAAAGTACCAATCCTTGAACGGTCCTTTCCCCTTTGTTTTTTCATCTATAAAAAAGGTAGGCAAGCATTTTTTTAAATGGATAACACTTTATCCGAACATATCCCTCCACAAACCCTTTGCCCACTCTATGTACCTCTTTGCTGTAGATTCCTTTCTCTCATTGTCCTCCCTATGAATGGGTATAAATCTTCCCTTCTCTCTTTCGTACTTAAAGCTGGTTTCTGTCATTATGGCTTCTTTATCGCTCACCATTGCATAGCAAACCATCTGTAAAAGTTCCTCCTTTACCTCTTTCCCTTTTAACCTTGCACTTAGAATTTTAGCTACTACCTTGCCCTCTGAGTGTGCCGCATAACCGCTCTTTGGTAGATAGCTCACGCAAGCGTCACCTATCACAAAGACGTTTTCTACATGAGTTTCAAAGGTTAAAGGATTGACACTTACCCATTTTTCTCTCTTCTTGAGAAGACCGGCGGAGGCTAAAAGGTTGTTAGCTTTCATAGGTGGTATTATATTTGCTATATCAAACCTGAAGTCTCCGTGAGATGTCTTTACTATCCTTTTTCTGACATCTACATCTTTTACCTCTGCAGAAGTTATGTAAGTGGCAACATCTTTATAAAGGTCGTAGTATGCAGACATAAAGCCTTCTGAATTTATTAGGGGTCGTTCGTTGGCATCTATAAAGTAAAGATGCGCTTTCAACTTATTTCTTTTTATCATGTCCGCTATGAGAGCTGCCCTTTCGTAAGGTGCAGGGGGACATCTGTAAGGTGGTGGGGGTACAGTGATCACTATATCTCCCCCTTCAAACTCACTAAGAAGTCTTTTAAGGTATATGTGTTCAGAACCTGGTTTAAAAGCTGGTGGATAGTACACAAGGGTTTCGGTATAGAAAGGTTTGTCCTCTATGTCATAGTCTATGCCTGGAGAAAGTATCAAAAAGTCATAGTGTATGTATCCTTGAGAAGTTCTAACCGCTCTTTTGTCAAGTTCTACAGCTAATACCTTGTCCCTTATTATCTTCACACCATGTTTTACTTCCAATACATTGTAAGCAAAGCAAAGAGGAGTAAGCTCCATAAGGCCTGCCAGGAAGTGGTTAGAGAGGGGACAAGACATAAAAAAGGGTCTCTCTTCAACTAATATAACACTGAGGTTTGGATTTTCCTTCTTGAGATACTTAGCAGCTGTGATGCCCCCATACCCACCACCCACTATCACCACTTTCGCGCTTTCTCTTTTTTGTGAACTTTTGGAAAAGGCAACTGTTGGGAAAAAGCTCACCCCCGCAACGGTTTTTATAACGTCTCTTCTGCTAACACCTGATAAGCTCTTTGACATACCTTTCCACCTCCACAACGCTACATTTATCCACAAGCTGTTTGGCTTTTGCAGAAGAGCCATACTCTTTTCTGAGGTCTGTTTTGTAATTTTCAAAGAAGGCATCAAACTGATCTTTCCCAAGCACTCCCACAGCGTAAAACTTACCATCCTCTTCCTGAAGAACTATAGAGGCTAATGGGACTTCTGCTGGACCTTCTAAAACCTTGCCACCCATTTTTGGGTCAAATACAGAAAGATGGGCACAGCACTGTATCACACTTGCTCTCTTCGTAGTTTCGGAAGCCTTATCAGGGGGATAATAATTTATAAAAGCGTACTCTCTGGTAGGGTAGCTCCATTGGTGAGAGCATATGGCAGAATAAGCTACTATGCTTTTTTTAGTGCCAACCCCACCCTTCCAAAGGTATACCTGTCCATCGTTCAGCTTTATCTCTGCACCTTTGACCTCATCACCAAGATTTAAGAGAAAGCACGGAGTAGAAGCATAAGGATAGAAAAATATATACTCTTTGTGAGGGAGTATGTCCTTCTCTGAAATAGGTGAGCCATCTTCCTTGGTGAGCAAGGCTTTGTTGTAGGTCTTCAAAAGCCCTTCTTGGTTTGCCAAGGCTTCTGAGAAAAACCTGGCGTCCAAAAAGGACGCCACAGCTATAACTCCACATGTCCTTATGAATCCCCTTCTGTCCATGCCTACCTCCTAGCAATTTATCTAGCAATTAGGAGAACATGTCCTTATACATGCTCTTTGCCCATTCGTAGGTTGCTTTGGCAAGGTCTGCAGAGCGTTCGTTTATAACCTTTGGTTTTGGTACTATCTTCTTTTCTTTGTCATTGTAGTCATAAGTGACATTTATGACAATAGCCTCTTGAGGGTCTCCGTTAACCATGGAGTAGCATGTGTTATCAGGAAGCGTGGGTTTTACATCTTTGCCTGCTATACGTGAGGCTATGATCTTTGCGACTATCTTACCCTGTGAGTTGCCCATATGTCCGCTCTTGGGATACGGGACGCCACCTATGACATCACCTACTAGGAATACATTGGGGTCTGCTTTAGCTTGGAAGGTAATAGGGTCTTGGTCTGCCCAGCCTGTTGGTTTGCCATCCTTATCCTTAGCTATCAAGTCAGCCATCCACACGAGCTCACCTGCTTGATGCGGCGGTACCAAGTTAGCATCTGCAAACTTAAAGTCTCCGGCTGTGGTTTTAATAACTTTCTTTATTGGGTCCACTTCCTTTATCTGAGCTTTGGGAACATACTCTACTATACCAAGATACAGCTGTTCATAAGCTGCCCTAAAGCCGGGACCCTTAGGAGCTATATCTTCCTTAGGGTCAAGTATGACGACTCTTCCTTTCACATTGTTTTTCTTAAAGACATAAGCCATCATGGCTGCACGCTCGTAAGGTGCCGGTGGACATCTATAAGCACCTGGGGGTACAGTTATAACGAAGTCTCCTTCTTCAAACTCCCAAATCTTTCTTTTTAGAGCTAAGTGTTCTGAGCCAGGAATAAAAGCTGCGGGATAATTGATCCTGGTGTAAGAAGCCATATCCTTATCCCCTTTAAACCACGCATCGTAGTTATAACGAATACCAGGAGCTAACACAAGGTAGTTATACTCTATATAGCCATGGTTGGTATAGACCCTCTTCTTGTCTCTTTCTATGCCAACAACCACTGCGTTGACAAACCTATATCCATACTTTGATGCTGGTTGGTTATAGTCATGAGAGATAAAATCAAGATTTACAAGCCCAGCAAGCCACTCATTAGAAATAGGACAAGAGAAGAAGTTGGGTCTTTTTTCAATGACAACCACATCTATATTGGGGTTCTCTTTTTTGAGATACTTGGCCACAGTAAGCCCTGCCCATCCACCACCGCATATGACAACTCTATTGCCCTTGGGTGGTGGAAGCATGGCTTCTGCTTTCTTCCTCTCAGCAGCAGAGAAGCCCATCGAGGGCACTCCCAAGGTCAAAGCCCCAACACCTACCAATTTAAAAAGGTCACGCCTGCTTATACTCATGCCTTTACCTCCCGTAAAGTTTTCATGAAATTATATCCCTTAAGGTTAAGAAGTCAATTAATTAAGCGTTATAAAGGTATTAAAAGTGTTTATATAGTGTTTTTATAATAATTGAATACACGCTGAGTGAGAAATCAAGCACATAGCTGAACTTTGATATTTCTGTAGAAACTGTAGCCTACTGCATAAGCATACAAGTAAGTAAGCAAGGTGATACCCTTTATCCGCTCACAAAGTTAAACCTTTTGAGCCAAGAAAACACACCCTCAACTACCTGCCTGTGCGCCCTATCCTCTTTACTCTCACACACTCTTACATAATCACATCCCCTATACCCCCTATC
>Ga0081473_155058_pt1 | contig 27595 bp, 32 predicted proteins | sample CisSprmetagenome_FD_70977 | JGI IMG/M metagenome (GOLD analysis project Ga0081473, IMG submission 70977) | Hypoxic/sulfidic aquatic microbial communities from Cistern Spring, Yellowstone National Park, USA v2 (version 2) | ecosystem: Environmental > Aquatic > Thermal springs > Hot (42-90C) >...
GAAGGTGATTTTTACAAAGCTTTTCAAAGAGTCTTTTGCCTCCAAAGACCACTGATTTATTTGTGGGATACTGCTTAGCTTTGTAAATAGCTGAATCAATGTATTTGGTTGGCAATTCAGGGAATAGCTGTCTTAGTCTTTGGTATATTTGGGCGTGTGGATTTTTTGTTTTTTCTTTTTCCAACTCCTTTAGCATGTTGTATGCAACTCGGATGGCGGAAGATTGCTTACGCATGAGCTGTAGGAGTTTTTCTTTGTCTTCTTTTTTCAGTTCAAGCTTGAACTGTAGGCTAACAAACATCAGGGTTAGATTTTAGAGGAAAAACCCTTGTGTGTCAATGGGTTTGTGTTTTTACAACAGCCTCACTACGATAAACTGACTTTTCTCATCCATCTTGGGCATCTTTTGGAGTATTTTATTATTCTAATAGACTTTAAGGAGGTGAAATATGGCTATGCCTACAAGAGAGGAAGTAGAAGCTGTTCTTGATGAAATAAGACCTGCTCTTAGGTTTGATGGTGGAGATGTGGAGCTTGTAGATGTGCTTGAAGACGGTACGGTTCTGGTGCGTATGATGGGTGCATGTTCTGGTTGTGGTATGTCTGTGCTCACACTAAAGGCTGGTATAGAAAGGGCTTTAAAGAACAAGTTTCCCGAAATAAAGGAAGTAAAAGATGTAAACATGGACATACCTACTACTTTTGGTCTCTAAAATGGTGCAGACACAGGAACATACAAAGGAGCTTCTTAAAGAAAAGGCAGGTTATATACTGTCTTACCTCATGTCTGGGGGTGGACAGTACGGTGAGCTCTTTTATGAAAGGTCAAGGATTTGCAGGATACACTTTGAGAACAACAAGGTAGAAAAGGTTCAGTGGGGTATTGATGAAGGGGTGGGTATAAGGCTTATAAAAGAAGGAAAAACCTATTACGGCTATACTACTGACATAACCTTTGAAAATCTTGTGCAGATAGCAAAGACTCTGTCTATGGGTAACGCTTGTGGTCCGGTTGCTGTGGGCAAGAAGTACATAAGAGGAAAAACCAGTGTGGAAATAGACATAGATGCTCAAGATATTGCTTACAGGGTTGAGTTTTTAGAAAGAGCCAACCAAAGGGCAAGGAGTTATGGAGATAAAGTAAAGCAAGTGCTCATCGTACTTATGGACAAAACTAGAGAGCTTCTCATCATCAACAGTATGGGGGAGACTGCGCAAGATGAACAAAAAAGGGTGGTGTTCTTCACAGATGTGGTGGTAAGCGACGGACACACATTGCAAAGGGGTTATGAGTCAGTAGGCGGTCTTAGAGGTTTTGAAATTTTTAGAGAAAAACCTCCAGAGTTGATAGCGGACATAGCGGTAAGGAGGGCTTTGCTCATGCTTTCAGCAAAGCCTGCACCAGCGGGGAGTTTTACTGTGGTGATGTCCTCTCAAGCTGGTGGCACTATGATACACGAAGCAGTAGGACATGGGCTTGAAGCGGACTTGGTCCAGAAGGGTCTTTCTGTGTATAGGGGTAAGCTGGGTGAAAAAGTTGCCAGCGAGCTTGTTAGCGTAGTAGATGATGCAACACTTGAAGGATACAACGGCTCTTTTACTGTGGATGATGAAGGGGTGCCTGCTCAAAGAACCCTTCTTATAGATGGAGGTTACCTTGTGGGTTATATGTACGACAGGCTGAGTGCCATGAAAGACAAAGTTAGCTCTACAGGAAACGGCAGAAGGCAGAGCTATGCTTATGTGCCCATGGTGAGAATGACAAACACCTTTATACTGCCGGGTAAGGACAACCCTGATGATATCCTAAAAGACACAAAGAGAGGTGTCTATGTAGTGAAGATGGGTGGAGGTGAAGTAAACACACTCACAGGCGATTTTGTCTTTGAGATCATGGAAGGTTATCTCATAGAGAATGGTGAGATCACTTATCCCATAAGGTCTGCCATGCTCATAGGAAACGGACCAAAGGCTTTGCAAGATGTGGATGCGGTAGGAAAAGACTTGGGATGGAGCATAGGCACTTGTGGTAAGGACGGTCAAGGAGTACCAGTTACAGATGCACAGCCCACTCTGCGCATAAAATCCTTAGTGCTCGGCGGATATGAGGTTAGTTGATCTATCTGCTCCTGTAAAACCTTATGAGCTTTCCGTCTTTGGCATCTATCAGGGCGGTTCCTTCTGTGCCTCTAACTCTGTAGTAGCATTCTCCCGTTTTCTTGCTTTGTCCTTTGCTTGAATGGATCACTTCTCCCACATAAGGTTTTGCTATCCTTATAGCATCCTCTATGCTTATGCTTGCGGGACAAGAAAAGGAAAAACTTACTAATAAGAACAAACCTAGCCAAAAAGATTTTTGCAACAGCATCTGTTTTTCCCTCCGGGCGTAAATTATAACACATGAAGGTAAGAAAAGCCATTTTGAAAGATGCCCCCAAACTTTACACCCTTATAAACGAATACGCAAAAGAGGGTATTCTTCTGCCCAGAAGCCTAAACTCCATATACGAAGATATAAGAGACTTTTGGGTTTGCGAATACCAGGAGGAGATAGTAGGATGCTCTGCTCTTCACATAGTTTGGGAAGATTTGGCGGAAATAAAGAGTCTTGCGGTAAGAAAGGATCATAGAAATAACGGTGTTGGATCTCTCTTGGTAGAAAAATGTCTTGAGGAGGCTGAGGAGCTTGGTATAAAAAGAGTTTTTGTGCTCACTTACGCCACGGACTTTTTTGCTAAGTTTAACTTCCGTGAAGTAAAAAAGGAAACTCTTCCCCACAAAGTATGGGGGGAGTGCATAAATTGCGTTAAGTTTCCCCAGTGCGATGAGGTTGCTATGATATTGGAGCTATGAAGTACAGTTATATAACATCAAAAGATGCCTTACGCAATGTAGAAAACAAGCTAAAATCTGAGGGCTATCTTTTCCTTGATACAGAAACTACAGGAGAACGGCTAAGGTTAGTGCAGTTAGGGGATAAAGAGGGTGTGTTTATTGTGGATCTTTTTGAAACAGGAGACTACGGAGTGGAGTTTTTAAAAAACCTGCTTGCGGACAAAGGTATAGTAGGACATAACCTAAAATACGACCTTAAGTTCCTTTACAGATATGGCATAGAACCTTACGCAGTGTTTGATACCATGATAGCAAGCCAGCTTATTGGTGATATAGAAAGGCACTCTTTACAAAAGGTTGCTATGCACTACTTGGGTAAGGTTATAGATAAAAGCCTGCAGATGTCCAATTGGGCAAAAACCATACTCTCAAAAGAGCAGTTAGAGTATGCGGCTCTTGATGTTAAGATGGTAAAAGACCTGTTTTTTATAATGCTTGAAAAACTTAACTCAAACGCACACCAAGAAGAGACACTTCTTAAAACAAGGACATCTAAGGTGTTTGGGCTTAAAAATCCTATAGCCATAATAGAGATGGCATTTGTACAGGAGATTGCCAAGTTAGAACTAAACGGCATTTGTGTGGATGAGAACAAGGTAGAAGAGCTTATAAAAGAATACAGAAGGTCTCTACAAAAGAAGGTGATGGACTTTATGATAGCTTACAGGGTGGACCCCATGTCTCCTAAACAGCTCGGAGAATTTTTAACTAAAAACTTGGGCCTTGACCTTCCAAAAACAGAAAAAGGCAACATATCCACTGACGATAAGGTGTTGTCTTCTTTTACGCATCATCCTGTAATCCAAAAACTTCTTGAGATAAGAAGCATTAAAAAGCTTCTTGACAAGCTTGAGGAAATAAAAAGCTCCATTAAGAATGGAAGCGTTTATCCAGAATTTAAACAAATAGGTGCCATAACAGGAAGGATGTCAAGCCTAAATCCCAATGTTCAAAACATACCAAGAGAACTAAGAAGTGTATTCAAAGCAAGAGAAGGAAATGTTTTTGTAATAAGCGACTTTTCTCAGATTGAGCTAAGGATCGCAAGTGAGTATGTAGGAGATGAGAAGATGATAAGAGCCTTCAAGGAGGGAAGAGACCTTCACAGATACACAGCCAGCGTACTTTTAGGAAAAAAAGAGGAAGAGGTTAGTAAAGAAGAAAGACAGCTTGCCAAAGCGGTAAACTTTGGTCTTATATACGGTATATCTGCAAAGGGTCTTTCTGAGTATGCAAAAAGCTACGGCATAGATTTATCCGTTGATGACGCTCAGGAGATAAGGAATAAGTTTTTTGGATACTTTGCAAGTTTTAAAAACTGGCACGAAAAGGTAAAGAGAGAGCTAAAAGAGTTTAAAGAGTCAAGAGGTTATACCCTTTTGGGCAGGAAGTATGTGGCACACACTTTTCCCGATGCGGTAAATTATCCAGTGCAAGGTTCAGGAGCAGACCTTCTCAAACTATCCGTACTTATGTTTGATGCAGAAATGAGGAAAGAAGGTTTAAAAGCTAAGGTGGTTAATCTTGTGCATGACGAGATAGTAGTAGAGTGTCAAAAAGATGATGCGGACACAGTAAAGGAACTTTTGGAAAAAGCCATGAAGCATGCAGGAAAAGTTATACTCAAACGAGTGCCCGTGGAAGTTGAAAGTATAATAAAAGACAGGTGGGTAAAGGAATGATGCTAAAGTCATTGGTTTTATTGTTAGTGCTTTTTGGTTTTTCTTGCGCAGAAAAGACGGTAGTTGTAAGAGAGGAGCCTGTCCATAGACCGCCAGGGCTTGGGGTAGCTTCGGAAAAAGCTTTAGAAAACGGCAAAAAACAGCTCGCTAAAGGACACTGCATGCAGGCTATACACGAATTTAACAAAGCTCTTGAAAAGGACCCAAGGAACTTTTATGCTCTTTACTGGCTTGGAGTAGCGGAAGGTATGTGTGGATACTATCCGCAGGCATACGACAGACTAAACTTAGTAATAAGATACGCTCCAGACCCTGTGTGGACCGCAAGGGTCTATGCCACCTTGGGACTTACTCTTCTGTATATGGAAAGGGATGAAGAGGCTGTTCTTTATTTTGAAAGAGCAAAAAACATAGACCCAAGAAACCAACTGGTAGCAGTTTACTACGAAGAAGAAGACAAAAAACATAAAAAGGGCAAAGGAAAGCTAAAGAAAAAACCCAGAGGTGAAGAGGGCTATAGAATAACTCTCAAATGGATGGATTAGAAAATTCTGGATTGAAAGCCTTTATCTTAAGGTAAAGTTCTCTTAGTTCTTTGTAAGGTTCTGAGTCCCAAACTATACCACAACCTGCATAATAGGAAACTTTATTTTTCTTTCCTATGGCAGTCCTTATGAGCACCGAAAGGGTAAAGTCATTACCCATTACAAGACCTGCACACCCACAGTAAAAATCCCTGCTGTGTGGCTCAAGTCTGTCTATTATTTCAACAGCCTTTATTTTGGGTGCTCCCGTTATAGATGCAGGTGGAAAGGTTGCAAGAAGTATTTCTTTTAAAGACGCTGAAGTTTTACATTCAACAGTTGAGTACATCTGATAGAGTGTCTTGTACTTTTTTATTTTAAAAAGCTCTTTTACCTCAACATGGCTACCTATTCTGCCCAAGTCATTTCTCACCATATCTGTTATCATAAGGTTTTCCGCTCTGTCCTTTTCGCTCCTTTTAAGGTCTTGTGCCGATAAAGATGTACCCTTTATGGGCTTACTTATGAGCTTGTTACCTTTTTTTTCTAAAAAAAGCTCCATAGATCCCGAGATCACATAAAACTCCTCACATTCAAAAAAGAAAGCGTAATCAACAGGCTGTCTTTTGTAGAATTCCAAAAAGAGCCCAGAAGGTTTCCCTGTAAGTTCAAAGGTAAATTTATTGCTTAGGTTTGCTTGATAAAGAGTGCCCTTCTCGATGAGGCCTTTGAGCAAATTCACTCCCTTCATGAACTCTTGGTCAGACATACTGCTTTCTAAAAAAATGAGGTCTGCCTGATTTTCTCTTACATCTACTGATTGAAAACCATCTAAGTGAAGCACCGCTATAGGTGGTAGTGAAGAGGTTTTCACCCATACTCTGGTGGTCTGTCTTGCCACTTGATAAGATACCAAAAGAAAGTAAAAGCCCTCTGTGGGTAATTTTTCAAGGTCATCCAAAAAGGTTAACTTACTTATGTTAGCCTTATATATGCCTTTGCCACCTATCCACGAACCAGCAACTAAGAGCTTCATACTGTGTTTTCTTCCTGAAGTACCTCTTGGAGGTATTTGGTAAGCTCTTGGTCTATCTTAAAAATAGTATCTTCCACCTTGCTGACGGGTAGAACACCTATAAGGCTATTGGCTAAAAAAATGTGATCAGCATCAAATAAGTCTTTTAAAGTTAGCTGAGTTTCTTCCACCTTTACTTTTTCCATAAGGCTTTGAAGAGTAGTACCAAAAAGAAGCCCAGAATTTCTATGGGGTGTGTATATGGTTCCCTTTTTAACTATCAGAAGGTTTGCAGAAGAGCATTCGGTGATGTGTCCTGTTTCGTTTAGTATCAAACCATCATAATAGCCTTGCTGCATGGCTTGTCTCTTTACCATTATGTTAAAAAGATAATTTAGGGTCTTGTGCCTTGCGATGGGATCAGAGGAGTGCCTGAGGAAAGGAGAAACACATACCCTTACAGAATCAAGCTTGGGTAAGTATCTGTACACAAAAACTTTAAGCTCAGCTTTTTGAGGCATCTCGTAATATCTTGGCTTTCCGTAAGATAAGAGGCATACCTTCACATAAAGATCCTTTCTACCTTTTGTCTTTTCTTCTATCTTAACGCAGAAGGTTTCAAAATCCGGACATGGCATGTGAAAGTACTTAGCGCTTTCTGAGAGCCTTCTGTAGTGGCGAAGGAGTTTTGTGGTCCTTCCTCTATAAAGTATGGTCTCAAAAAGTCCCTCACCGTAAAAAAAGCTTCTATTGACCATAAAAGAAGGATTATAACTAGCATGTTTGCTTGACTTTAAATTAAAATCAACATAAAATAATGCTAATATTAACAAAGGAGGTAAGGCATGAAGAAGGTCCTTCTGTTGACTTCTGTAGTGTCCTTGGGCTACGCCCAAGAGATTTTGCTAAAAGAGGTGGAGGTAAAAGCCAAGAAGGAGACGTTCAAAGACAGTTTGGAAGTAAGAGAGGTAAGAGAAAGCTCTGCAAAGGATGTGGGAGAAGCCCTTACCAAATTGGAAGGTATCTGGAAAATAAGGAAGGGTGGAATAGCAAACGATGTGGTCCTCAGAGGATTTTACAGGGACAACATAAATGTGTTAATAGACGGTGATAGAGTGTACGCTGCCTGTCCCAACCGAATGGACCCGCCCGCATTTCATGTGGACTTTTCACAAGTGGAGAAGATAGAGGTCATCAAAGGACCTTTTGACATAAGACATCAAGGGTCTATGGCAGGGCTCGTAAACATAATCACCAAGAAGCCCGAAAGAGGCTTTCACTTGAAACTCAACGCATCTGCCGGTTCCTTTAACTTTATCAACCTCTCTCCAGTGATTTCTTATGCAGATGACAAGTTTGACATCCTGGTAGGCTACTCTTACAAGTATTCTAAACCTTACAAAGATGGCGATGGAAAAAAGTTTACCGAGTATGCCAACTACAAACCCCAGTTTATAAACTCAAAAGCCTTTGAGATAAACACATACTGGACTAGACTTGGCTTTAAACCCATTGAAAACCACAGCGTAGAATTTTCTTACACAAAACAGGACGCAAGGCATGTCCTTTACCCTTACCTTCTTATGGATGCCATCTACGATAAGACAGATAGGTTTAACATGAACTACCAAATAGATGGCATATCAGACACGCTAAAAAGCCTAAAGTTTCACTTCTACTACACAAAAGTAGACCACTGGATGGATGATAGATACAGAAAAAGTGCAGGAATGGGTCTTTGGTCTATGGCAACAGATGCCAAATCAAAAGCATACGGAGGCAAGCTTGAAGCTAACCTTGATGATCTCACATTAGGTTTTGAGGCTTACAAAAGAAACTGGGATGCTGTCACCTATATGATGATGATGGGAACTCAGTCCTCAATACCCAATGTGGATACTGACAGTTTTGGTCTTTACGGCGAGTACAAAAAGAACCTTTCGGACAGGTTGAGATGGGTAGCAGGGCTAAGGCTTGACACCACAAAGACTCAAGCAGACAGCTCAAAAGCAAACACAGACTTGTATTTTGCTTATAAAAACACCAGAAGCACATCAAAAACAGACACATATCCCTCTGGAAACGTACAGCTCTTTTACGAACTTCAAAGGGGTACTGAACTGTTTGTAGGTTTGGGACATTCGGTGAGAGTGCCAGACCCTCAGGAAAGATACTTTGCCTTGAAACGCATGGGTTCTGACTGGGTAGGAAATCCAAAACTTAAGCCTTCCAGGAATACGGAGCTTGACCTGGGTATAAAGCACTCCACCAACAAAGCTCTCATAAAAGCAACAGCCTTTTACAGCTATGTGCAGGACTACATAACAGTTCATAACCAAAACAAAGTTAATAATGTTCCGGATGTCATGAACTCTCAAGCCCGCTCTTATGAAAACGTAAACGCCCAATTTTTCGGTGGTGAAGTGGATTTAAGGCTTTCTCTAACTCAAGAGCTCTTTCTCTTCGGTGGAATGTCTTATGTGCAGGCAAGGAAAGAAACTAAACCCGAAAAAAACATAAACAGCTCCAGAGTTGCAGAAATCCCACCCCTTAAAACAAGGATTGCCCTTAGGTACGACAAAGGCAGTTATTTTGGAGAGGTGGAAACGATCCTTTCCGCAACTCAGTACAGGGTAGACACAGACCTAAATGAGCAAAGAACTTCTGGTTATGGTGTGGTGAACATAAAAGTGGGCGGAAATTTCAAGGGATTTACTATTAACGCGGGCGTTGACAACATATTTGACAAAAAGTACTATGAATATCTATCCTATCAGAGAGATCCTTTCAGAAGTGGTGTTAAAGTGCCAGAGCCTGGAAGAACTTTCTATGTAAATGCCTCTTACACCTTTTGAATAAATTTATGGGAGGGACAGATTTCCCTCCCAAACCCTCTTAGTCTTCAAGCGTGGATATGTCTCCTACAGGAAGCCCCAGCTCCTGAGCTTTCAGCACCCTTCTCATGATCTTTCCGCTTCTCGTTTTAGGGAGTTTCTCAACAAACTCTATCTCATCAGGTACAGCTATAGGACCCAGAACCTGTCTTACATGATGTTTTATTTCTTCAATGAGCTTTTCTGATGGTTCATGTCCTTTCTTAAGGATCACAAAGGCTTTTATGGATTCTCCTTTAATTTCGTGAGGCTTTCCGATAACTGCAGCCTCCGCCACCGCAGGATAGTCCACCAAAGCGCTCTCAACTTCCATAGTTCCGATCCTGTGCCCTGCCACATTCAAAACATCGTCAGCCCTTCCCAAGATCATTATGTAACCTTCTTCGTCATAAGATGCCAGATCACCCGTTAGGTAATATCCGGGTATTGTGTTCCAATACTTTTCGTACCTTTCTGGTTCGCCCCAACAAGTTCTTAGCATAGAAGGCCAAGGAGTCTTTATAACCAAATTGCCTATGGTGTTGGGAGGAAGCACATTTCCGTTTTTATCCACTATCAAGGCTTCTATTGTGAAGAAAGGTTTACCTGCTTTTCCCGGTTTTGCAGGGTATGAAGGAATAGTGGTTATCATGTGCATACCCGTTTCCGTTTGCCACCAAGTGTCCACTATAACGCACTTTTCTCTTCCTATGTTTTTAAAGTACCAGTGCCATGCCTCTGGGTTTATGGGTTCCCCCACAGAACCAAGCACTCTAAGGGAGGAAAGGTCATACTTAGCGGGCCACTGCTCGCCATATCTCATAAACATTCTAACCGCTGTAGGTGCAGTGTAAAATATGTTCACTCTGTACTTTTCCACATAACTCCACCATCTTCCGGGATCCGGATAATCTGGTGCACCTTCTACTATAAGGGATGTTGTACCCACAGCAAGAGGTCCGTATACTATGTAGCTGTGCCCTGTTACCCAACCTATATCTGCAGTACACCAGTATATATCGTCTTCTTTTATGTCAAAAACTACTTTGGTGGTGTAATAGGTGCCTACCATGTAGCCACCCGTAGTGTGCAGCACACCTTTTGGTTTTCCTGTAGTCCCAGAAGTGTACAGAATGTAAAGTGGGTCTTCTGCATCCATAGCTTCAGGTTCACAATGGAGAGAGCTTGTTTTTATAAGCTCGTCAAGACTTACAAAAAGCTTGCTCTCACCATTTAAAACATCCTTATCTCTGTCCCACACCACGACTTTTTCTACAAATTCAAGACCGTCTATAGCTCGCTGCACTGTAGCAAGAAGGTCTATCTTCTTGCCTCTCCTTTTGGTATAGCTTGCTGTTATGACTACCTTAGCTTTTGCATCATCTATCCTGAGCCTTAAAGCACCTTCGCTAAAGCCTGCAAAAACCACGCTGTGAATAGCACCTATCCTTGCGCACGCAAGCATGCATGCAACCGCTTCTATGGTGTTGGGCATGTATATGGAAACTCTGTCCCCCTTTTTAACACCCAAGGATTTAAGTCCGTTAGCTATTCTACTGACAAGTTCTAAAAGCTCTCCGTATGTGATCTTCCTTTCGTTATTCTCCTCATCAATGGATATATAAGCCACCTTATTCCTTTTACCGTTTTTTACATGTCTATCCAAGCAGTTATAAGTAATATTAGTTTTTGCACCTACAAACCACTTGGCATAAGGATAGTTCCACTCAAGCACCTTTTCCCACTTTTTAAACCAGTGCAACTCCTCTGCAACTTTAGCCCAGAACCCCTCTCTGTCTTTTATGGATTCCTGATACAAACTCTCATAATCCTTGATCCACGCGGATTCTACTATGGATTTGGGGGGAATATACTTTTCCTCAACTTTTAAAAGGGTCTGAGACTTATCTTCCACCATTTTTTGACCTCCTCTTAAGTACTTTTTGAAAAATATAACTTAATGTCATACCTTTTGCAATAAGTTTTTAATTTTTTATAGCTTATATCATAAAATTTTGTACATTAACAACCTTAAAACCTTGTCCATCAAAAATAAAACTTGAAATTTTGAACCCTTCTTTATCAAGTGTAAAAACCTTAAACTTTTAGTTAATGCTTTTAAAATAATATGATTTTAATCATATATAAGGGTTAATGGAAAGGAAACTATAATATACTTATGCACCTGCTGATTATTGACAACTATGATTCTTTTACCTATAACTTGGTGCAGTATTTCCAAATGCTTGGATGCCAAGTGGCAGTTAGGAAAAATGACCAAATAACCCTTGAAGATGTTCAAAAGGTTAAACCTGACGCTCTGGTTATATCACCGGGACCATGCACGCCCAAAGAGGCAGGTATTTCCGTAGACCTAATAAAGCGTTTCTACAAGGAAATTCCCATCTTGGGTGTGTGTCTGGGACATCAGGCTATAGGGTACGCTTTTGGGTCAAATATAGTGAGGGCAAAAAGGCTTATGCACGGTAAAACTTCCCTGATATACCATACGGGAGAAGGTATATTTAAAGGTATAAAAAACCCTTTTACTGCAGTCAGGTACCATTCTTTGGTCATTGAAAGGGAAAGTCTTCCTGACATACTTAAGATAACAGCAGAATCTGAAGATGGTGAAATAATGGGCATTCAACACATAGAATACCCTATCTTTGGACTACAGTTCCATCCTGAGTCTGTGCTTTCCGAAGCTGGCATGGACCTTCTTAGGAACTTTCTTGAGATATCTCAAGGGATGCGTCTATCCATCTAAGATAATCTTCGTTGCCTACTTCTATGGGCATGGCTATGATCTCGGGTACCGTATAAGGATGTACAGATTTTACCTTATCTATGAGATCCCGAATCTTACTGCTAGAAGTTTTTACCACAAGGAGGGACTCTTTATCTCTTTCTATGTTTCCCTTCCACCAGTATATGGAGCTCACCTCACTTATTACATTCACGCAAGCACCGAGTTTTTCCTTTATTATGTATTCTGCTATGTCCCTTGCCTTCTCTACAGGCACAGTTATAAAGGCAACATAATACCTGTGCATGTGAGGAATTATAATACACTTCCGTGGGCAAAAAGATAGAAAAGTTTCTGTTCTTTGCATTTCTTATGCTTACTGACCTCTTAGCTTACTATCTATCTCTTTTTATGGCTTACCTTACCCGCTTACTTATAAATCCCTTGGTTATAAACTATGCGAACTTTAACTTACCTCTGTCTCATTTTCTTAAGATGTGGTGGATACCCGTTATGTTTGTATTCTTTTACTTTTACGAAGGACTTTATCACAAAAGGTATCCCTTCCCTGAGGAGCTAAGGAGGATCGTAAAGGGCGTATTTATAAGCACAGTAGCGCTCTTTTTCTTAGTTGGACTTACCAAATCCTCAGAAGAAGTTTCAAGACTTCTTTTTGCCATCTTAGGACTTTACATGCCGTTCCTAACTGCTACGCTGAGGTCTATAGTAAAGGGCATGCTTTTCAAAAAAAGTATGGGTTTAAGGAGATTTGCTGTTGTTGGAACCGATAGAATAGCTCTAAAGTCTGCCTCTTTTTTATCTGCGGATAGGTATCTGGGATACCTCATAGTGGGTTTCTTTAGCGACAAAGAGGCTTTTAAAAATGTAAACATAAACGGAAAAACTTTTAAGGTGAGAAAGCTTAAATTTCTCAGAAAGTTAATAGAAAAGAGCCTTATAGACTGTCTTGTGGTCTCTACGGACTACTTTAAGGAAGAAGAAGAGCTTGCGCGTTTTGTATACGACAATCATGGAAAGGTGGATGAGCTTATACTTGTACCTCCTCTAAAAGGACTGAGCTTAGTAAACTCCGATCCCATGCACATTTATATGCTTGATGTGTTTATGCTAAAGTTCAAGAATAACCTAAGGGCTTTTCCCAACATTTACATAAAGAGGCTTTTTGACTTGACTTTTTCTCTTCTTGTCCTTCCGCTGGTTCTTTTACTAACCTTTGTTATATCTGCGCTCATAAAGTTAGAAACCAAAGGACCAGTGTTTTTCTATCATACGCGCGTAGGTAAGGATGGAAAACCTATAAAAGTTTACAAGTTCAGGACCATGTATACAAACGCTCAGGAAGTATTGGAAAAACTCCTCAGTGAGAGGGAAGATCTCAGGCACGAGTGGAATATGTACGGAAAGCTAAAAAACGACCCGCGCGTAACAAAGGTGGGCAGATTTCTCAGAAGGACATCTTTGGATGAGATTCCTCAGATATTCAATGTGATAAAGGGAGACATGAGTTTGGTAGGTCCACGCCCGGTGACGCAGGAAGAACTGAATAAGCATTATGGTGAATTTGCACAGGTTTATAAAATGGTAAAACCCGGTATAACAGGATACTGGCAGGTGAGCGGTAGAAATGATGTGGACTACTCAGTGCGTGTTGCTATGGACACCTTTTATGTGATCAACTGGTCTCTTTGGTTAGACATTTACATACTTGCAAAGACCTTCTGGGTAGTCTTCAAAAAACAGGGTGCTTATTGACACTTCAGGATTATGTTTATAATTATTCCTTTTGGAGGAAGGCATGCAGAGGTTTATGCTAAAGTCCAAAATACACAGGGCTAAGATAACGGGTAAGGAGCTTCATTACGAGGGAAGTCTTTCTTTGGATGCTTCTCTTATGGAGTCTGCTAAGCTTCTACCCTTTGAAAAGATAGAGGTGTATAATGTAAACAACGGTCAGAGGTTTTCCACTTATGTGATCCCAGCAAGCGCAGGATCTGGTGAGGTTCGGCTCAACGGTGCCGCCTCAAGACTTGGAGAAATAGGTGATATAATCATAATAGCATCTTATGCACTCTATGATGAGGAAGAATTGAAAAATTTTAAACCTTTCCTCGTGTATGTGGATGAACACAACAGGATTTTAGAAGTCAAGAGGAGTATTGGATGGGAGGCACTTTATGATAAGTAAAGTTTTTAGAATATTCAAAGAAAAGGGGGGACTTTTGAAGACTCTTGGGCTTTGGGAATGGTACGAAGGTTTAGATGCACAAAAGCAGAAAATGGTCAAGTATTACTTTTCTTTGAAAAGTATAAAGAATATTCGCTTTCCTTATAAAGCCAAACACTTTGACTCCGGAGATATACAAGAGACACCCTACACTAAAAGAACTTTTTTGGGAAGCATAGCCCAGATGGCATTGCTTGAAGGAGACACAAAAAATGCGGAGTGGTTATACTTAGAAGCTCTTAAGATGGAAGGTACACCCCTTGAAGCCCATATGATTTTAAACGACCTGGTTATCCTTGCCCAAAAAGAAAAAGATTACAACAAGATGGAAACTTACGCAAAAGCAGACATAGAGCTATTTGAAGATTACAAAGAAAGCCTAAAAGAGAAAGAAGGTGGGAGTATGCCTCACCTGAACTCTTTTGACCTTATGCTTTACCTTTTGGAAAGAAGGGGGGAGTATGCCAAAGCCATGGAGCTCTTATCCTACATGGAAAGCCAATCCATACCCGTTTATCCAGAGACAAAAAAGAGGCTGACCGAAAAAGTCAGATACTAAAGCTCATAGCCAGCGCACCTCTTGCCATGCAAAACTCTTCACAGCTTGACCAAAAAATGGAAAGACAGCTAGCGGGGAGTCTTTCTACAGAAGAGATCAGACTATCCTCTAAACCCTCCAAAAGCTCTCTCATGCTGTTCAGAAGGCCACCGCCTAAAACTAAAGTGTCTGGGTTTAGTATGTGCACCGCATTCACAAGTCCGGAAATTAGATAACTTTTGAACTCTTCCATAGCCATCAGAGCCTTCTCATCTCCTTCCTTAGCCTTCATAACTATTTGGTAATCTTTTAGTTCCTCTCCTGAGAGATGCTTATAAATCCTTTCAATGCCGTAGGAAGAGCAGTAAGCTTCCCAGCAACCACGCCTCCCACAACTACACAGTTCTCCATTAACTTTCAGTATGTGATGACCGAGCTCCAAAGCGCTTCCGCAGGCTCCAAGGTAGGGCTTACCCTTGATCACAAGCCCCGCTCCTAGGCCTGTGCCTATGGCTATAAAAAGCAAACTTTTACTATCTTTATGCTGGTAGTACCACTCTCCGTAAGCTCCAAAACTAACATCATTGCCCACTACACATCTTATACCTTCCAGAGATAAAATTTCTTTAAGAGCCACACCATCTAAAGCAGGTATATTGGGAGACCTGTATATGATGCCATCAAGAGATGTGAACCCAGCCACAGCCACGCCCACAGCTTCTGGGTTACCTTCTTTTGCAATCCCTATTATGGTTTTGAGAAAACTCCCTTTGTCTCTTGAAAGGTTCTTTACATACACTTTTTCTGTGCGACCATCTTCCCAAAGCACCTTTATGAATGTACCTCCTATGTCAATGCCCTTTCTCATAACTTACCTCTACTATCTTCAAGCCTTCGTCGCTTTTTTGGTAGATTATGCGCAAGTTAAGGATCTCTTTTTGCTTCTTGAAAAGCTTTACTGTCATATAGCTTCCTGATAGCTTCTCTTCTACACTTGCACCTTCATACACCTTTTTATTGTAAAGACAAGTTTTTAAGAGTCCATCTTCTCCGCCAAGCTCTTCTCGCAGGTTGTCGCTTAAAAGCTTAAGCACTTGATGAGCCTTTGGTTGACTACAGTTTTCAAGACCCAACAGCAAAGTATAAAAATTTCTGAGTTCCTGCAATGTTTGTTCCTTTTCTTCCATATCCTGTATAAATATGGCCAGTCCTATAATAAAAGGATAAGATAGTCCAAAGAGCATAAATACACCCAGTAGAAGGTCTTCCATTTTAAGGTTTAACTTCATAGCCAGCCTTTTTTCCTAACCCAGTATATGAGCACCAATGTAGTGGAGACCATCAAGAAAAGAGAGTAAGGATAACCGTACTTCCAATGAAGTTCGGGCATAAACTTAAAGTTCATACCAAATATGCTTGCGATAAGCGTAGCAGGTAGAAATATGGTAGCAAGTACCGTGAAAACCTTTACCGCTTCGTTCTGTCTTATGGATATGAGACCAAGCAAGGAACTTTGTATGCTGTCTATCCTATCCATATAAAGAGTAGTGTAGTCAAGAAGAGTATAGAGGTCATCAAGAGCTACCTTCATGTCCCTTTTGGTTTGAGCGTTTATCCGAGGGCTCTTTACAAAGTGGCTAATTATCCTTAGCTTTTCGTTTATGGACTCTCTTAGCGTTATGTTTAGTTCGTCATAGTATGACAGGTCTTTTATAATCTCCTCTGATTGCTCTAAAAACACTTCTTTTCTCAGGTTTCTTATCCTCCTCCCGAGAATCTCAAGTCTGTCTCCTATACGATCTATCTCTATCTTTACTATCTCTGCAAATATGGCTTCTGGAAATTGGAAGTGCATATTCTGAGCGATGGCTCTCTTTTGGAATATGAGCAAAGTAGGAATGTCTCTGTACCTTAAACTAATAAAGTATCTCCCCCTTATGAAAAAAACCACTGGTTCTACTAATATGTCCTCTTTCTGCTGTATAACGAAGGACAGGTTCATATATATGTAATCAGCCTCCTCTTTGTACTTGCTACTTATCTCTATATCTCCAAATACTTCTCTTGGAGGCATCTCAAAACTTACGGCGCTTTTTAACCAGTTTATCTCATCTTCTGAAGGCTTTTCTACATCTAACCAAACTACGCTGTCCTTGGGTATATCACCTATCTGGTCAAGTCCCAACTGTTCAAGCCCCCTGTTTGTGATGGCATAAATGAAAATCATATAATTATTTTACCAGCTAAGGACAGCTCAAAAGCGCATAAACACCATCAAACTCAACACCTTTTAGGATTAACCTACATGTAGGGAACTCTTTTGTGTGTTCGTATTTAGTTATTACAAGTCCTGAAAATGGCTTGCTTGGATCTTCCAGAACACTTATGCATCTTTGAGAGTAAAACACCAAGGAAGAATCTTCACTTTTGTAGAAATAAACACTGCCCGGATAGTGTTTGATTATAGTGTAAGCTTTGGGAACAAACCTCATATCTTGGTAATAACCTGCAACAAAGAAAAGCGCAAAGACAAAAAATACACAAAGCAATAAAACTCTTTTTATGTATCTTAGTTCTAAAGAGTTTGCTATTAATACAGACAAAGGTGGATATGCAAAGAGAATGTAATGATGTAGCTTGTTTTTGGCAAAGCTAAAAAAGAGCAAAACAGAAAAAAACCAAAAGATGTAGGGTAAAAGATCCTTCTTAAGGTGTTTTATAACCTTTGGATAAACGGGAATGTAAAAAACAGTTGTAAAAATTATCACTATAAAGTAGTAGTAAAAGGGTGAAGGATGTGTAAGTCTCTGCCCTGTGTAGCGCATAAAGTTTTCATACAAGAAAAACCTAAAAAAATAAAACTCTCCAAACCTGTAAAGCATGTAAAAGTACCAGCTTCCTCCCAAAATCAAAAAAAGAACAATTCCTTTTAAGGAAAATACTTTCAGGTTTCTTTTCCAAAGGAGATAAACTAAAAGAGTCAGAACTACACCTACAGGACCTTTAGTAAGAAAGGTAAAAGCCAAAAAGAACCAACCTAAAAGGAATTTTTCCAAGAGAAAAAGGTAAAGACTGACCATCATAAAGAAGGTATTTAACATCTCTGGCACAAAGGCTCTGGACTCTATCCACATGTGAGGTAGTGTAAGTAGCACTAGAGTACTCTTGTATGCCATCTGTTCATCTAAGTGTCTTTTGACGAGTATGTAAGTAAAAACAGCAACCCCAAGAGCAGAAAGCCCAGAAACTAACCTTGCGGAAAACTCGCTTTTTCCGAAAAGCTCAAAAAAGACAAGTGCTATCCAGTAGAGCATGGGTGGTTTTTCGAACCTTAATTGACAGTTATAGTAAGGTATAAGAAAGTCCTTGTTTTTGATCATGTTTATCACTGCGCTTGCGTTTCTGCCTTCGTCAAGAGAGGTAAAGCTAAGTATCCCGTTTCCTAAAATGAAAAAATAGCAAGACAGTAAAATGATAAGCCAAAAGCTTTTCATCACATCCTTTTAAATTAGCATGGGACTTAACCACTGGTGTAACATAACCCCTACAAAACAGCCCAAAGAAAGAAAAGGACCGTAAGGCATAGCGAAAGAGAGGTTTTTGTACTTAAGTATAAGGGGAGTTGCATATACAAGCCCAAAGAAAGACCCAAGGCATACAGAGCTTAAAACTCCCCAAATACCAGTAACAGCACCAATAAAAGCCATAAGCTTTACATCCCCAAAGCCTATACCCTCCATTTTCCTAACTTTTACATAGAAGATGTATATAAGAAAGAAGGGAATACTTCCTGCAAGAGCTCCAAAGATACTGTCTATGGGACTGAAATTCTCTCTAAAAAAAGATGCTACAAATCCCAAAACCAAACCGCCAAGGTTCAGACTGTCTGGCAGTGTAAAAGTATCCCAATCTATCAAGGAAAGCACCAAAAGGTCAGAAAAGAACAGAAACATTATCAAACTTTCAAGGCTTGGTCCCCACTTAGTATAACACACAACAGCTAAAAGTCCAGATGTGGCTTCTACAATGGGATATCTAAGGGATATCTTTGCACCACATTCTCTACATCTGCCCCTGAGGAGGATATAAGAAACTATAGGCAGATTGTCATACCATCTTATGAAAGCACCACACCTAGGACAGTGAGAAGGCGGTTTTATTATAGACTCACCTCTTGGTAAACGATATATCACCACATTGTAAAAGCTTCCCAAGATACTTCCCAATATAAAAAGAACTATATATTCCATAACTATATATTATGTTAGGCAAGAGACAAAAATACCTTAAGAATTTTGGGAAAAGGTTTTGCTTAACCGTTTCTTAACAGAAAAGGTTTAATATTAAAACTATGGCAGGGGCAAAAGTGGAAAGGCTTATAGAAGAGTTGGAAGAGAGGAAAAGTTTTTATGAACGCTCTCTGCGCAAAGGTGAAAGAAGAAGAAAGAGGGAGAGGGACCAATTTTTGACAGAGAAAGACAGAACCATACTGGTTGAGTCTTTCGTGCTGGGCGGGATCATAGAAAATCTCATCACTAAAGCCATAAACAGGCTCTTTTAAGTCTTAGCAAAACTATCTAATTTTTCAGGTTTGCCTAAAAGTCTACCTAATCATAAAACAGCCTCACTTTCACATGACACATCTAACGAGCATGTGTTACAATACAAAAAAATGGTTAAATTTCTCGTTGAATTCTTTGGGGCTATGTCCCTTTTCCTCGCAGTAGCTCAACTATCAAGTAATAGACTGAATCTTTCTATAAAGATCTATCAGCTTCAATCAGTGTTTCTCTCCACATCCATTTTATTTATATACTTTTTATTTAAAGTAGTTGAAAAGATTAAGCTTGATAGGGAAGTTTCAATGTATCTAAACATTACAAACTCTTTGCTTTTTTTTTCAATCTTGATAATCATTTTCGCGTTTTATATCTCAAATAAAATTAATATAACAGGTGAAGTTATAGCAAAACAGATCTTTCCATTATCCTTAGGGATTATCTTCATTGGAATTTTTATGATGTTTTCAAGGAAAAAACCTTATCTCAGATTATTGGTTTTTTGACGATGGAAAATGGAATACTTCTTGTCGGAACTTCTTTGACAAAAGGTATGCCGATGATAGTTGAAATTGGAGCATTTTTTGACGTTTTTGTTGGTGTTTTGATGGCTGGCGTGCTTGTGTTTCAGATTAAAACTACTGTAAATCCTATTATTGGAAATAGAAATAGCCTCACTAAATGCTTGACAATGTTTTTCTCTGGGGCTATATTCATGCTTACGGAAATAAGCAATGTGCTTGAGTGTGGTTGGTGTGCAAGCATGAGAAAGTTCCTTTACAGGGCTTTTGCTGGGATTTTGCTACTGCTCGCTTTTGTGGGCGTCTTGTTGCCATTGCTTCCAACGGTTCCCTTTGTGCTGTTGGCTGTTTTCTTTTTGGTTAAATCCTCAAAAAGGGACTTAGTGCGCGTTAAAAAGATTCCTTATATTGGTAAAATTCTGTATCCTTACATAAAAAGGGTAGCAAAGTGGAATACACAACAGCCAAGTTCTTCCACCTGATAGGCGTCTTTTTGTGGGTTGCATCCTCCTCTTCCTTAGGGCTTTTTATAATTTACGGAAACTTTAAAGATACCAAATGCGACAAGCACATTCTTAGAAACTTTTACCGATGGATGACAAACCTTGAGATAGCCGGCTTTGTTCTTGCCCTTGCTATGGGCTTTTATATGCTACATCTACTTAAATATCGCTTTGACATAAACTGGTTAAACTACAAACTGCCCATTGTACTGCTCCTCTTTTTGCCCTTGGAGGTCCTAAACTTCTGGTTCGTGAATATACACATCCCAAAGAGCCAAGACAAGGAAAAAGCATACAAAAGATACGACCTTTTTAACTACATGGTAGCCCCGCCCTTGGTGGTGGGTGGTCTGGTGGTGGTCTATTTGGCGGTGGTTAAGCCATGAAAAAAAGCGTTGTTCTTTTCAGTGGAGGAGTGGAGAGCACGTGTGTTCTATACCTTAAGCTCTTGGAGGGACAGGTAGTCTACCCGGTTTATGTTAAATGCGGAATGCCCTGGGAAAGGCTTGAGTATGTGAAAGCTACTGAGCTCTGGCAAGAGACAAAAAGAAGGTTTTCAAAGTTGATGCCTATAAAGGTTCTGCCTCTAAAAACTTACCATAAGAAACACAAAGCCATAGAGACAGAAGAGGAATTGTTTATTCCTTTGAGGAACTTAACCCTATTAACTGCGGTGGCGGGCTATGCCCTGTCAAAGGGGGCGGAAAGCGTCAGCATAGGCAGTTTGGGACTGTATCCCTTTCCCGATAACAACCTTGCCTACCTTAAAGAGGTGGAAAGGCTGATTACCGATTTTTGGCGAGGCTGTTCTAAAAATAATGCCTTAGGTGTGGGCGAGAGATAAACTTAGATTTTGTGCGGAAAAGTAAGTTGCCCCTAAAAAAGCTTTACACTTTGGTAAGGAAACCCTTGAAAAAGCAAAAGATTGGTTCAAGTTTTAAATTGCTGAGGGAGGACTTATCAAGAAAAGCATCCATTGCCTGTGCTATCCTTTGGAGCTTCTGGGTGCTTGCAACTTACTTATTTTTGTTGTTTCTGTCTGGTATCTTGCACTATAGCTACGCTAAGGGCTGTAGTAGATTTTTAGAACAGCCTCGCTAATACTTGACATTCTCCCTGAGACTAATCATAAAGACTTTAAAAAGATACTTTATAAATTTGATTTTACAGTAGGAGGTATGCGAGTATGTGGAGAGTTGTCTATACGGGGCAAAGACCTCACTATGAAAATATAGCTCTTGACAGGATAATGCTTGACCTAAAAGCTGAAGGGAAAATACCCAACACCATAAGGTTTTTGCAGTTCAAACCCGAATGCGTGCTTGTAGGTTTTCATCAGTCGGTAGAGGAGGAGGTAAGAACAGAATACACCCAAAGAGAAGGCATACAGGTAGGAAGGAGAATAACAGGGGGAGGAGCCATATACTTTGATGAGTTACAAATAGGTTGGGAAGTTATAGCAGACAGAAGGGGTATAAAAGGTGGTAGTTTTGAGGAAATCACCGCAATAATATGCAACGGCGTAGCAAAGGGACTCAGAAAGTTAGGCATAAACGCAAGCTTTAGACCAAGAAACGACATAGAAGTAGAAGGCAGAAAGATATCTGGAACAGGAGGAGTTTTTGAAGGGAATGCTTTCCTTTATCAGGGGACACTGCTTATGGACATGAATGTGGAGAGAATGCTTAAATCTCTTCAAATACCTGTTGAAAAGCTAACATCCAAAGGCATAAAGTCAGCGGAAGACAGGATAGAGTGGGTCAAGCGTCTTTTGGGATACATTCCTCCAAAGGAGGAAGTCTTTTCTGCTATACTGCAAGGTCTTGCTGAGGAGCTGGGAATAACCTACTACTGGGGAGATATTACCCAAGAAGAACTCAAGCTCATGGAGAAAAAAAGGGATTACTTTGCCAGCGAAGAGTGGATATACCATGTAAAGTCCTCCGCAAAGGATAAAGATGTACTCTTTGGCGTACATAGATGTCCGGGGGGTACTTTCAGAGTATCAGTAAAGTTAGACACAAAGACCAAGGTATTGGAACAAGTCATAATAAACGGAGACTTTTTTGTAAAACCTCAGAGACTTGTTTACGACCTTGAAGCTTATTTAAAGCACACACCTCTGGAGGATACGGAAAAAAGGATAAGAGAGTTTTTTGAAGGGAGGGATTGGGAAGCTTTGAACCTAACTGTGGATGATTTTATAAATGCTGTGATGTTTCCCATTAGGAAAGCAGAAGGTTTAGATTTAGGCATTGAAAAAAAAAGGCTCAATAACACAATAGCCAGTATAGGTGGTGGACTAAAAGAAAATCTGCAGAAAGCCAAAGTTATGCTCCTTCCTTACTGTGCTAAGCCCAGGTGGTGTGATTACAGACATCTTGATGATTGCGGAGAGTGTGGAGGATGTAGTGTAGGAGATGCTTATAGGTTGGCTTATCAGAAGGGTATGATACCCATAACTATAACATCCTTTGAGCTTCTAAGAGATACTCTTTTGTGGTGCGCACAAAATGGTTACACATACATAGGTCATTGCTGTTATGAGTTTTACGAAAAGAGATACGAGATATTTTCCAAAGCTTCTGAGCAAGGTGCTAACGGTGTTCTTTTCGACATAGTAGGTACTACTTGCTACAGCTTAGGTGTAGAAGAAGAAGAAAAAGCTTATCACGGAGAATTTACCGTTGAACTGGATTTGGTAAAGGAAGACATGTACAAGGTTATGTCTGTAAAGCCTGATGTGGATACTAGGACCCGAAATGTAAAAAGAAGAAACTTTGACTTTTCCCCAAACTTTGTGGATTACAAACCATCCTATTACAAAAAGCCCAAGGCAGTGCCCACACCCGAAGAAGACATGACAAGAACCTCCATGCAAAAGGAAGTCTTCAAAGGTGAAGCTACCATCGGCGAGCAGTCTGTGTCTTTTAGGTCCGCGGTGGAATTGCTCGTCAAGTGGATAAAATTTGCAGAAAGCCCTACTGTGGTGATAGGTCCTCTACTCTTTTGGGATTGGCAGGAAGAAGAACTATTCCAGAAAGGTAGGGTGCTAAGAGAGATCATACAGAAGGTAGGAAGGTTTAATGTGAAAGTGCTTCCAGATTACAGACCCAAGCTTAAAAAGTACGACCCCTCAGTAGAAATGGACCCACCTAATCCTCACCATGCAATACTTTACGGAAAGCATGACCTTACCATACTGGTAGGAGTTCATTGCTACAGAACTGACTTTGTAATAAGGCTTCTAAAAAAGCACACTGATACAAAGGTAGTTGCTCTATGTGGTCTTTATGGACATCCATCCGCAGACCTTTCTACAAGCTTCACAGATGCAGAAAAGCTCGAAGAGATACTTAGGCTACTTTAAGACAAAACACATAAAACTTCCCACAACAGGCAGGGTAAAGTTGTCATCTAACTTTAAAGGAAGAAGCTCCACTGTAGCACCTATCAAAGAAACCACCAAGGCTTTTTCAAACCCCAAAAAAAAGTAAAGCACACAAAAAGTGGAAAAGAAAAAAGCCATAAAGCCTTCTAAGGTTTTTTCCCAGAGCTTTAGCTTTCCTATTTTGGCACCTACAAAACCTGCAAAGGCATCACCTATGGCAAGAAGTAGCACACCTACAACAGCGCACTCTTTGCCAAAGAGTAAAAAACTTAGGGCAATACCCAAGTTAGCCCACAGAGCCTGAATACCCGGTTTTTGTAGGTTCTTCTCCCTTTCAAAATAAAGCACGATACGATAAAGCGTAGGAAGAAATTTTATTCCTATCCTGTTAACCAAAAGAAGGTTTAGGATGATGATAAACAAAAAGCTAAAAACAGTGAGCCAATTAGGGAAGAACTTTAAGGGTATAAGCCATAAGCTTATGGCCAGAAGATGAAAAATCTTCCTCCTACCTTCAAGGTTCAGCATATAACAACGCTGTCCATAGAGCCATAAGGGTTTGGTACATAACGGTCCGCCTGCGAATCATTTTCCCATAGATGACCATCTATGAGATACCTAAACCTGTACTCTCTGCCCTTTTTTAATCTCTTAGTTATCCAAAAACTGCCGTCCCTTTTCCTTTTCATAACTTCTGGAATCCAGTTGTTCCACTCTCCTACAAGCTCCACCTTGCTTGCCCCTTCGAACTTGACATTAAAGGTTACCATACAGACACCCTGCTTTTCCAGGTAGGTTTTCTTGAGCATAGCTAAACCTCCTTATTTTTTGCTTGCACAAAGGTACTTTACACCCTCTTCTGTTTTTGCCCAATGGCGCGTTCCTGCTGGGACTTCCAATATATCACCAGCTTTTAGGTGGTAAACTCCTTCTTCTGTTCCTATGGTTATGGAACCTTCAAGAATAAATCTTGCTTCGTCCTCTTGGTGTGTGTGCCAACCATAATAAGTTCCGGGTGGGTCTTCCCACAGGTATATGTTGCTGTAGCCCAATTCTTTGAGTTTCCTTCTGGCTTCTTGTAGCATCTTACACACCCGTTGAACCAAAACCGTTAGGACCCCTCTCTGTGGGTGTTAGTTCCTGTACCTCTTCCAGCAGGACCCTGACCACTGGACATATTACCATCTGAGCTATTCTATCCCCACGCTTTACAACAAATTCTTCCTGACCTAAGTTTATGAGCAGGACCTTTATCTCACCCCTGTAGTCTGCATCTACGGTACCAGGAGAGTTAAGAAGAGTAATGCCGTATTTCAGAGCTAAACCGCTTCTTGGTCTTATCTGAGCTTCAAAACCCTCCGGTAGTTCTATGACTATGCCCGTGGGTATGACTTTCCTTTCCATAGGTTTTATGGTCACAGGCTCTTCAACAGCAGCCATGAGGTCAAAACCCGAAGCGTAGTCTGTAGCATAATAAGGTAAAGGAAGGTCCTTTGCATGCGGTAATCTTTTTACCTTTACCCTCATGCTATCCCCCAAGCCGGCGGTGGGACTTGAACCCACGACCTAGGCATTACGAGTGCCTCGCTCTGCCACTGAGCTACGCCGGCTTTCATCCAAACCCATATTGGTTAGCTTTGCTCTTCCTTGATCATCCACTTCCAACACCTTTACCTTTATAGTATCTCCTACATTGAAAACCGCTCTTACATCTTTTACATAGCCTTCCATCTTGCTAACATGCAAAAGTCCTATCTTACCAGGCATTAACTCCACAAAAACACCGTAAGGTTCTACCCTTGTTATCTTCCCCTCGTAAACCTTTCCTACCTCTACATCCCTTATGAGATTTTCTATCATCTCCTTTGCCGCGTCTATGGCTGACTTGGAGGGTGCAGTGAGTGAAACCTTACCACCTTCAAGCACCCATACAGTAGTGCCTGTTTTTTCTTTTATTTCCTTGACGGTTTTACCACCCGGACCTATGATGAGCACGGTTTTCTCTTCGGGTACCGTTATGATCTCTATCCTTGGTGCGTTGGGTGGTAGTTCTTTGCGTGGTTCTGGTATAGCTTGATACATCTTTTCTAAGATATAAAGTCTTCCTGCTTTTGCCTGCATTAGAGCTTCTTTCATTATCTCCTTTTGGAGTCCTTTTATCTTTATGTCCATCTGTACACTGGTAATACCATCCTTTGTGCCAGCTACTTTGAAATCCATATCTCCAAGCTGGTCCTCATCCCCCAATATGTCCGAAAGGATCACATAACTATCGCCCTGCATTATAAGACCCATAGCTATGCCCGCTATGTGCTTTTTTATAGGCACACCCGCATCAAAAAGAGCTAGGGAAGCTGCACACACAGTAGCCATAGATGTGGAACCATTAGACTCAAGTATGTTAGACACCACCCTTATAATGTAGGGGAATTCTTCTTCTGACGGTATTAGAGGTTCTATAGCCCTTTCCGCTAAAGCTCCATGTCCTATCTCCCTCCTCCTTGGAGGACCCCACGGTCTTGCCTCTCCTGTGGAAAAGGGAGGAAAGTTGTAGTGTAGCATAAACCTTTTAAATACTTCTCCCTCGTAGATGCTTTCTACCAGCTGGGCTTCTTGTGGAGAACCAAGCGTAACCGTTGCGAAGGCTTGTGTCTGCCCCCTTGTGAATATAGCACTTCCATGAGGTCTTTCAAAGGGTCTTATCTCTATGCTAATAGGTCTTATATCTTGTGGTTTTCTTCCGTCTATTCTTACACCTTGTTTTAACACCCTTTCTCTCATCAACCTGCTTACGAGCTTTTTGTAATGGTAGGATACTTTGAAGCTCAAATCTTGGGGTATTTGATGGACATCCATGAATTCCTTTAAGATGGTAGATGTCCTTTCCTTTCTCTGCCTTTTGTCTTGTATTTCAAAGGTTTCAAGTAAAAGCTTAGTGCAGTATTCTTCCAAAAGTTTTTTTATGTCTTCTGGTAGCTCAATTCCCTCAAAGGTCATCTTTTCTACGCCTACTTTGTTCCTTAGCTCTTCTTGAGCTGATATGAGTGATTGACCTACCTCAAGACCAAAGTAGAGAGCATTGGCAAAGGTCTCTTCGTCTACTTCCTTTGCACCACCTTCTACCATCACTATACTGTCTTTGCTGACCGCCAAAAGAATTTCCATATCCGCCTTTTGTCTCTCTTCGTAAGTGGGATTTGCAACGAACTTCCCTTCTACCCTACAAACCCTAAGCCCTGCTATAGGACCATCAAAGGGTATCCTTGATATGTGAAGAGCAGCGGATGCACCTGTTATGGCAAGCGCATCGGGATCATACTTGTCATCTGCAGACAGAGTAAGAGCGGTTATAACCACATCGTGAAAAAACCCTTCTGGGAAAAGAGGTCTTATAGGTCTGTCTATCACCCTTGAGACGAGGATCTCCCTTTCTGTGGGCTTACCTTCGCGTTTTACAAAACCTCCAGGAATTTTGCCCCACGCAGAAGCCTGCTCTCTGTAATCAACAGAAAGAGGCATAAAGTCTATTTCTTGCTGTGGCTCTTCGGAAACTACTGCAGTAACTAATACCGCAGTCCCTCCTTGTCTTACAACTACCGCTCCGTCTGATAACTTGGCATAATGACCTGTTTCTATAATCAGCGGGTCCTTTTCTTCCCCTATCTTAGCGATAACCCTCTGCATCATCTTACCTTTAGACCAAGCTTTTGGACTACCTCCAAATACCTTCTGTAGTCAGTAGCTTTAAGGTACTCTAAGTGTCTCCTCCTTGCGTGTATCATGGCAATGAGCCCTCTCCTTGAATGGACATCCTTTTTGTTTTTCTTCAGGTGTTCTGTCAGCCTGTTTATTCTCTCGGTAAGTACTGCTATCTGCACTTCCGGAGAACCCGTGTCTTTTTCGTGCCTCTGAAAGCTCTTTATGATCTCTTGCTTCTTTTCTTTTGGCAGTGCCATCCTTTACCTCCTTCAAAGTTAATATTATCTTACATCCTTTATTATCAGTCAAGCAGTTTTAGATCTTGCAGTTTAGTCTGTGTTAAACTTTTCTAAGCAAGCCAAGGCTTGGCGGGGCTTATAATTATCCCGACTTTTATAGGC
>Ga0081473_126792_pt1 | contig 27357 bp, 13 predicted proteins | sample CisSprmetagenome_FD_70977 | JGI IMG/M metagenome (GOLD analysis project Ga0081473, IMG submission 70977) | Hypoxic/sulfidic aquatic microbial communities from Cistern Spring, Yellowstone National Park, USA v2 (version 2) | ecosystem: Environmental > Aquatic > Thermal springs > Hot (42-90C) >...
CTCGATTTGTCCTTTTCCGTTTGACATCTTTTCAGTATGAAGACGTCTAAAATTAAAAACTTCTCGCTAATACCGACTTCTTGGTATTACCTCCCTAAGATTCCCATAACTGCTGTAAGAGAGTAAGAAGGAAATGTAAAGAAAAACGTAAATCTCGGATACCGTGACCATTTTTATTTGGTAAAAGTAGAACGAAGTCACTAGGAAAAGCGGAAAGATTAAGAACGGGTATTTAGGTATCATTTTCCTTAATCAATTTTCGTCTCTATTTAATAAAAATTACGGGGATATGACTAGATGTGTGTTGCTGACATTGAGGTGTTGTATGTCGAGATGCCACTGCCCCCTTGCCGTTTTATCTCATTTTAGGTAACGTCGCCATAGGGCTAAAGGTTCACTCTTTTAATCAACCCGGGGGAGCTGTAAGCTTGAATCACGAGAGTGAGGTCAAGATGACAGCGAGGAACACATTGTAACGGGTCGGGGACAGCTGGTTCAAGTTTGACAATAACTTACTACATATCCAGATGATGAGGAGTAAGTACCTTATAGCAAGAAAGAACTACGCGGACGTTAAACTAATTGGTTTTCAGCGTAGTGAGTACTTTGTTCGCTAAGTACTTTGTTATGCCAAATTGACTAAGACGTCACGAGGGCTCGCTGCGTTTGCCGGATTATCAGAGGGTTTGAGCTTTTGGCTCGAGAGTGTAACTCAACATTTTCTAATCGACCTCCACTAGTTTACTTAACTCTTTATCGACGTCAACACACTTATTCCCTTCCGAACATATTTTGACTCCTCTCACTTTTGATATGTAGAGGATTACGGCTAAATTAAAGATCACGCTCAGGACTTCACTGTAATCCGTTCGCTCTTTCTTCAGTTCGGCTAACTTTATATCGGCATATCGACTTATCGCCAGTTTATTCCACCTCTCAAATGCCCTCCTATCTGACGTCACTATAAGCGAGCCTTCGACCAAGTCCGCATCGATTTTAGGTATTGCGATGTCACAAATCGTAGACTCGCTCGGTAATATTTTACTCCTAGCCATGAGGGACTCATAAACGTAAAACTCAGCGTCAGCCAGCTTATCTTTCTTTTTGTTTACGTTAGACAAGATCTCGTTGTGTACGCAATAGGGGATCGCTAAGTCCCTTATCTCGTGGGTGTGGATCCCGTAATACACTTGGTTCGTGTCTATTATCAACGTCCTCCCGTAAGCCACTTTCTCGATCTTCTCGCCGTCCACAAGTATTTCGTGAGCCCCCGCTAAGTTCAACGCGTTGTTCGCCATTTCTTCATCACCTCCAAATACCTTTGCTAAGCTAGACTTAGCATCATCGTATTTCGGTGAGTCAGTGCTCAACACTTCCCTTTCAATAACACCATATTTGATAGTTAAGGTGAAGTTCACCTTCTCTTTTTCCACATCGGCTAACTCATTCGCCTTTTTCGCCAATATCTGTATCCCTCTGGTGAACTTCTCTTCGCTAAGGTACTGGCTTAAGTCCAAGTCTAACTTTACGTGACTACTCACTTGGTCACCGATCACCGACACTTTTTCCAAACTTCTAGGCACGAACGGGTAGTAGTAATTTGTCCAAGGTCCGAAGGAGAATATGTAGTTCACTAAGGGGTACTTGTCCTTATTTTCAGCGTGTAGAAGGGCTAAGTAAACGGCAATTATGTTAGCCCCTGAAGTAGGTATTAAATATGCTTTATCACACTTCTCCTCCTCTACGTACCCTCTAATGCCATCTAGGCTCGCCCTACTCACGTCCTTTTCCACGACCTGAATCCCTTTGCTACGCAACTCGTCAAAGAGGGGCCTCAGCTTTTCCAAATGGACTCTGTTGAACTCTGCGTAAAGGATAATTATCTTTTCCGGCTTGAAGAGTTCGTAAGTCCTAACTATTGACGAGAAAGAGCTTTCAAAAGTGAAGTCGGAACGGTTAATAGGGATTACGGCACACTTCATATAAACTAATTCACTACGCGGGTATTTGAATCTAGCACTTGGGCCTGCGTTCAGTCTGTTTCTCCTCATTACGTCGTACCCTTTGGGCGTGAAACCCGGTCGTAAACCGCCTCAGGCTGATTATCCCAGCTTTGTTAGACTAACTTTTTACGCTTGTCAGCCTTCAAAGCGTAAATTAGACCATGTAGAGTACTCCCTCCCCAGTCAGATCCCGGTCATCGAATTTACGGCAACAGAGTAGCGTTGCAACTACTCCGTAATACTCATTGTCTGTAACACGTTCACGTAACTATTCCTTATTTTTAATTACTTTTAATCCCTTTAATGCTATTAACATTAAGTTGGAGGGTGCTGCTGTGAAGTCTATGAGCAATGTGAGGGGGAGAAAGGTGCTCAATGGGGAAACCCCCCATGTCCTTGAAGGGAGTGGTTTAACTACTGTAGACGGCATGGAAGGGGAATAAGGGGCATGAAGACGAGAGATTGAATACAGATTCATGAAACCTCAATGAAAGTTCGACCCCTAGTAACCTCGCACTTATTCGGAGATAACAATAGAGCAGTCTACCTTATAACATACTATTTTGAAATATGTAGACCTCATCAACTTTTAAGGTAATATGTTAGACGTTCGACGAAAGGTTACCAGAATGAGAGACCAGCTGTTTTCCGAGTCGATTAAATGGGTGATGTAATACCAAATTAATAGGTCAACTTGGCGAATATTAAACGTTTATAAGAGCTGGCCTAGGTTAATTTTCTCTCCCGATAAAATTTCTACATTGTAGTTCCAGAGTGTTAGTTAGTAAAATGACTGTATCCCCCTTTTTATTCCCAATTTTTGTTGGGAGTTTCTTTCAATTAGTCAGTGAGCAAATAAATTCTCTAACTAAGTAACGTCGAACGAAATTCTATTCATCAAAATCCTAAAATGACACGGGAGTAAGCAAAATTCAGTAATGACAAAAACATTAAGCATAGTAAAACTTATATAAGAGAAGAGTAAAGATAGGATAAGAAGTAATATAAAAATCTTCAGTTAATCCTCAATGGAATTGAAAGATTTCCATTAGCTGGTATTGATTGAATCGTTAATGGAACACTAGTTAATCCTCAATGGAATTGAAAGGAAGGCTTTATCATTTCTATCTCTAACGTTTGGTAACTTGTTGTTAATCCTCAATGGAATTGAAAGTCCAGTCTTCAGAATGGCACCGACGACTGCTTTTTCTAGTTAATCCTCAATGGAATTGAAAGACCTGTAAAACCGTGCGAAGCATTCATCTTCAGTAGCGTCGTTAATCCTCAATGGAATTGAAAGACCTGTAAAACCGTGCGAAGCATTCATCTTCAGTAGCGTCGTTAATCCTCAATGGAATTGAAAGGGGATGTGAGCATTATCGGTAACTACCCCAATTGGGGAGTTAATCCTCAATGGAATTGAAAGGTACTATTTATCACCAGTTCGCCGTTTTGCCAGTAAGGTGTTAATCCTCAATGGAATTGAAAGTCGGTGCGTTCATAGCAAGACCGTTTAGTAAGTTGTTAAAGTTAATCCTCAATGGAATTGAAAGCCATTCCATCGGCATTATCGTAGAATAGGTCAAGAATGGATTTGTTAATCCTCAATGGAATTGAAAGTCTCAACTGTCACAAACCCATGATCCCTCATCCACCTGAGTGTTAATCCTCAATGGAATTGAAAGGTATATTATCATTACGGCAACTAAAGCTATTGCAAGAATTACGTTAATCCTCAATGGAATTGAAAGTCCGACATACTCGTTTTTGTAATCCTCACCGTTTATTAATAGTTAATCCTCAATGGAATTGAAAGTGACAGTAACGCCAGGGTCTACATTTACTTTCCTATATATTGTTAATCCTCAATGGAATTGAAAGTCTGAAGTAGTGAGGACAATCTGAGCTGGAGATGTTTGAGTTAATCCTCAATGGAATTGAAAGATGGCTGCTTAGGACCTACCAAACCTAAGATGCATAACTTCTAGTTAATCCTCAATGGAATTGAAAGTGATATAATTATATAATGCATGAGCTAGTGAAGCGTTTTGCTGTTAATCCTCAATGGAATTGAAAGTGGTACCTTTCAGAAGTACATGTGAAACTTTTAGAAGGTGAGTTAATCCTCAATGGAATTGAAAGCCAGTAAAAGGCAAATTTATGGTAAACATCCCAAAGGCACTCGTTAATCCTCAATGGAATTGAAAGAGAAAAAACATAGAAAAAATCTCGATAGATAGTAATTTCAAGTTAATCCTCAATGGAATTGAAAGACGGTATAGCTGTTAAAGCTTTGTAAGTCGGCAACACCTTTAGTTAATCCTCAATGGAATTGAAAGATTCACCTTTTAGAATTTCTCCTAGAGTTTTTTCAGGAGTGTTAATCCTCAATGGAATTGAAAGCTATAAATAACAACGATAAGCTTAAAGATGTTGGTATAAGTTCGTTAATCCTCAATGGAATTGAAAGTTAACCATTCGATATAAGCTTTTCCACAACCTGGCGGTGTATAATAGTTAATCCTCAATGGAATTGAAAGTTGTTCTGGGTTTGCCTTCTTCCTCTGTTTCAGCATAAACTGTTAATCCTCAATGGAATTGAAAGATATGTTACAAGTTTTGGCTTAAGAATCTGGGAAACATAGTTAATCCTCAATGGAATTGAAAGGCTATGCCAGCTCCCAACAGTCCTAGTCCCAGTTTATGCCTGTTAATCCTCAATGGAATTGAAAGCCCTTCCTCCCTAATTCATTAAAGTCTAATCTATAAGGGGGTTAATCCTCAATGGAATTGAAAGAATTTAAGTTGATATTCTTTTAGACTGTTTTATAATTTGTTAATCCTCAATGGAATTGAAAGAATCTTGCTACGGCAATAGTTTTTAACTGTTTTATAATTTCGTTAATCCTCAATGGAATTGAAAGAATCTTGCTACGGCAATAGTTTTTAACTGTTTTATAATTTCGTTAATCCTCAATGGAATTGAAAGATCGGTATAAATTGTCAATAATGCACTACCATCATATGGACATAGTTAATCCTCAATGGAATTGAAAGCCAAAAATACGGCTGTCATCATAAAACGGAATTTGATCTTGTTAATCCTCAATGGAATTGAAAGTTAAGAAACCGTACAGTGACAGAAGACTTGAGAGGTTCTTGTTAATCCTCAATGGAATTGAAAGCATGTGTATCATAATAACATGTCTCCGATACGTTTATCCAGGTTAATCCTCAATGGAATTGAAAGTTTCTAGTCTCCTTAAAGTTTCCAAAGCCATTAGCGTTTTGTTAATTTTCAATGGAATTGAAAGTAAAGCATCGATATCTTTTTGTACAGTGATAACTAGCTTGTTAATCCTCAATGGAATTGAAAGTGATGTTGCAACTAAAAAATTTGAGATTTGGGCAGGATTAAGTTAATCCTCAATGGAATTGAAAGTCCTATCGGATCCTTTTTCAACTCTTCCCACTCCTGAGGGAGTTAATCCTCAATGGAATTGAAAGGACTTTAAACGTAAACTACATAACGCCTTTAAAGGGCAAGTTAATCCTCAATGGAATTGAAAGCAGTTTACCAAATAATTAATTCTAGTTCTGTAACAACTAGCGTAGTTAATCCTCAATGGAATTGAAAGTACCAACATCAAACTCAGTCCAGTAATACATTACAGCAGTTAATCCTCAATGGAATTGAAAGTTACTGCTTTCTGTGTTTGCTCCGTTTCTTCCGTTTCAGTTAATCCTCAATGGAATTGAAAGAGTTTACGCAAAATATCGATGGCGTCCTTTGTCTGTGTGTGTTAATCCTCAATGGAATTGAAAGCGAGTTCAGCGTTAAAGCAATTATAAGGTATACCGACAAGGTTAATCCTCAATGGAATTGAAAGGTATTTTAAGCTTTCTACACAACCAGTTAGGTTGAGTAGTGTGAGTTAATCCTCAATGGAATTGAAAGCACAACAATTAGAGTTACAGTTAGAGAGACCTAATACAAGTTAATCCTCAATGGAATTGAAAGCCGGATTTGCTTGTTAATATAATAAACAATATGATACCGGGGTTAATCCTCAATGGAATTGAAAGCTCCCCATCCTTCACTTACCTCACATAGACATCTTTCCGTTAATCCTCAATGGAATTGAAAGCACAAAGGAGGTGTGTGGTATCACCTTCATATTCCCTTACTAGTTAATCCTCAATGGAATTGAAAGCATATGTAGGTTGCATAGAATAACTTAATCATGTTAGTGCTTGTTAATCCTCAATGGAATTGAAAGTATTCGTAAAGAGCCTTTTGGAAGAATACGGGTACGTCTAGTTAATCCTCAATGGAATTGAAAGTTACGATAATCTGGTAAAATTTCTATCCAAACATTTTTCACCGTTAATCCTCAATGGAATTGAAAGATGCCTGACTAACTGGTGGGAAGCTACCCTAGATATACCCTGTTAATCCTCAATGGAATTGAAAGACTGAAGTTTTTTCTTCTCTCACCACTATTAACCCATTCTCTTCTGTTAATCCTCAATGGAATTGAAAGGTAAATACGTAATGCCCATAAACACGTGGTCTGGATGAAGTTAATCCTCAATGGAATTGAAAGGAATTCTTCAAACTTAGCATATGGTTTCGGTGTGTATTTCAGGTTAATCCTCAATGGAATTGAAAGAAAAAAACTCTTCATTTCGAGAAGTAATTCGGTAGACCCTGGTTAATCCTCAATGGAATTGAAAGTTGCACAATGATCCCGTAGACTAGCAAAATTGTAATTTGATAGTGTTAATCCTCAATGGAATGGAAAGGTGCTTCCATTGGACTGTTCTAATAGATACTCCTCTAATACGATGTTAATCCTCAATGGAATGGAAAGTTTTCATATTCCTTTAACAGTACATGGTGGTCGACCTCGGCTAATCCTCAATGGAAGTGAAAGGCAGAGAAGGTTTTGACTTTGAGCGAAACGAAAAGGAAGTTAGCTAATCCTCAATAGAATTGAAAGCAAACTCTCTGTAAACGGCTATAAAACTTACATAAAAAAATTCACAACTTAACCTCACTTAACGGACGGAAAACGGGTTTTCTAGTTAACGAGTCCATTTCAGCGTACTCGCTCTCCTTTAAGTCCAGTTGAGCGTAACCTATCCCCCTGGACTTACTACCGCCGATAAAGGTGCCGACCACGCTCATAAATTCGAGCGTCTTGAACCACTCTTCTAGCTTGTCCCTAACGATAACCTTAACGCTAACGCTTTTTACGTCTACTATCTGTTCCCTGAACAAGTGCTTTTCCTTACTTTTTCTAGTCTTTCTGTCGATCACCGTGTGCGTCCTCTCGTTAATGTTAGCATCTATTAACGTGTCGGAGAAAGTCACGGCAGAGGCGAAGTACTCGCTACCGTACAACCTCTCTATTGGGCAGTTCCACATGGCGATGAACCTCCTCTTTTCCTCCTCGTTTGACTCCAGCCCTTTAGCCTTTATCAACTCTTCTATGTTATCGACTTTCCCCGTCCCTCCGTTTTTGTGCCCCTCGTAGTGGTCTTTACCGGCGAACAGTACTTCCGTGACCCTCCTGAAAACTCCCTTCCAACTACTTGATGGTATTACGTAGTAACCCTCTATCTCCAAGGGCTTCAGCACGTATATGTCGTCCTTGGGACCCCCTACCCTTAGCCCGTAAGGGGTGTTAAGTTTTAACTTAAACAAGTAAACTCTCTTGTTCATTGTACCCTCACCTTGTCCAGTAACGTACCTAAGTCCCCAACACTTACCATGAAGTTGAGCCCTGCTGGGAGTAACTTGTCGTACTCTCCCTTCTCCTTTACGTAAACTAACGTGCCTTCACTTAACGTCTTAAATGAGGGTTTCTGCCCCGACATACTGTCGTTCGTAAACCAACCGGAGTACACAGAGGTTTCACCTATAATCACGCTATTACCCTCAACTTTTCCTACCGAGAGGAACGTCTTCCCGAACAGCGACGGGACACACTGCGAAAGGCAGTAAGAGAGCCCTTGTGGTTCTGGTAGGTCTACTTCCCTCACCGCTTCCACTCTAACTTCCGCGTTACTCCTGCTCTTGCCCCTCCCCAGTTTTAAAGTACTCGACTTAGCCACGTCGATGACCTCACTGGGCTTCGCTAAAGCCCACAAAACACCGAGCTTCTTGTACTCATAGGCGAATAACATGCCGTGATATGAAGACCCTAAACGCTTATCTATGGCTACATGCATCGAGACGAAAGACTCAGCAGAGAAACTGGAGTACTTGTACTCAGATGGTGTAGTCTCCTCCCTCCTTATTATGGTTCCTACCTTGGGCTTCTTCCCACTCCCCAGTTGCAATACTTCTTTGAGGGGCTTACCCTTTTCTAACTCTTCGCTTTTCCTCTTCAGGACCCCCTTCTCCTCTAAGTACTTTTTGCTTTTCCTCCCCTCGGCAGGGCTGAAGTAATGCGAAGGTGCTGCTTCTACGGGATATGCTGGAGAGGCGAAGAACTGCGGGTCTATCTTCCCCTTTTGGTAGTAGTACTCTGACAACAGAGCACCCCTTAGCTGCGTCGACGGTATGTAGTCTGTGAGGGAATAGTAATAACCTTTCACTCTCCTAGCTAAAGTCATCACGTACCCGTTTACGGTTAGTTTGAGGAGGACGAACTTCACTTCACTCACCCCACATATACTGTAACAAGCTTGAGACTATTTCCTTCATCTCTTGGTCACACTTAACCTTCCCACACAAGTCTTCTCCTAACTTGACGTCCACCATCGCGTTTCTACCCACCCTCCAGAACCTCAACGCGAGGAACGAGTAAAGGAGTAGTTTAAGCGCCTTATCACCGCATGAGTCCCTGAAGTTGACCGTCACTTGGAATTCGGTGTTAGGAGGTATTACTTCCTGAGTGAAGAGAGAACCTTCCTCGCTCTTTTGCGTCTTGTCGTCGATTTTCACCCTCGTTATCTCATACCTGCTGACCTTGGGGACATTAACGGTTAGGGTAAAACAAGGTAAGTCCTTGCTATCAGGGTAACCGAACAGTTTGCAAACATCACACACACCGCCTTCCTTGTGGACTTTCTTAATTTCCTCAGGCTCTACTTTACCGCAAGAGGAGTAACCGTTGGGCAAGTAGTTAACCACTGCCGTCCTCAGTACACCCTTGACCGTAGAGCTGGGTAATACCATCGGGTTCAGGGGTATGTCCACAGCCCCTATGCTGCTTCCTCCTCCTACCGTGAGTGAGGTTAAGTTCTTGATCACCACTTTGAACTCCATCAACCAACACCTACCCTGAAGTTTTTCATCATGAAGTAATAATCATAAAGGGGTATCTCCCTCGTGGGGTCTGAAACACCGTCCTTTCTGCTTACCAGTTTCTTGAGGACTTCCTTGTCGTAACCTTCGTCGCTCTTGGCTATTTTCCTAAGTATATAAGCTATGACCATTAGGAAGTTGTTGGGCTTATCGAGCCTCTGCTCAGCGTAACCTACTATGTCCTCCAACTGCCTCAATCTCTCCCTCACCTTCTGTCTATTATCCTTACTCAAGTACAACCCCACTACGTCACTGAAGTCATACAACTTCGCGAGTTGAAGTAGGCTCTTAACAGCTTCTATATCGTTGGCTATCACCATGTAGGAGTAGTCATTTCTCTTGTACTTCTTCAGCTCTGAGACCATTACTGACCTGCTGGCTAAGGTTGATGAGAAGACTACACATCCTATACTGGTCTTATTGTACTTCTCCGCTTCTTTCCTCGTCACGTTCTCCGGTGGTCTTATCTTACTGTTCTCCATGAGCTCTTCAGCAGCTTGGAATGCAAACTGTATGGGGTGATCAGGTTTCACCGTCACAATCCCCACTTTGAAGGTAAACCCGGTGTACTGTTTAGCCCTCTCGAACAACTTAACGGCGAAGGGTAGGGACACCATGGCGGGGGTTATGATGAATATGTCGTCTCCTCCTAAGTAAAGCACGCCCGAAAGCACCGCACTTGTTAGAGGGAACTTCCCGTTATTGGCTAACTTCTCTTTGTCAGCCAACTCGGAGATGGTCTCGTAGAAAGCTTTCTTTACACCGTAGTCCAGCCTAAAGCTTCTGTCCAAGAAGTCGGAGAAGGTGGCACTTGAGGAGAAGATCACTGACCGCCTGTTACCGTCCGCCTTTATTAATGAGACGTATTTAGAGTCGTCCACCTTGGTATAACCTGCTAAGAACTCCATCGCGTATTCTCCGTAATTGTCACCAAATACCGCCTTTGCCGCTAGTTCCGGCGTCAACTTCTCTACCCCGTCAAGTTTCAGTGAGTATGTAGACTTCGCTTTACTCATAAAGCCCCTTGTCTTTGAGAGTTTCCTCATCTCCAAACAACGTCTGCATAAATATTCTTCCTCGTCCTTGTCTACAGCCGGTCTAACTCCGCAGTTATCACATACCCTGTGGAGCCCTACCGAGTACACTTCTTCTTCAAAGTCAGCTAAGTACCTTTCGTAAAACTGGGCCTTTATGTTGTCCCATATTTCGTTGTAATTCACTATGTAGTCCTCATAAGCGAAATCACTGACACTCACACTAAGTTTCAGGTCGAGGTCTTTTAGAACGGGGAGTTCCTTGAATAACTCTTTAATTTCACTTACACAGTCCTTCTCGCACATGTCCTTCCTTATGACTATATAGGAGTGACCACCGTAACCGCTTAATAACGCCTCAGCCGGTAACCTCGACTTGGTCCTTTTTGAGTACTCCGTGTCCAACACGATGAATGGGTAGACGCTAACTAGGAAGTCCACCAACATGCTAGCAAAGGACATGTCCCTGATCTTAGGGTAGTTGAAGATAAACTTCTGTATCCCGGGGAAGTCTATGTACGCTATGTAACCCAATAACCTGCCTTTAGGTTCAACCCTTTGTACCCTCTCCTTTTTTTCAGGGATGAACGGGAACACCTTAGCTTCGTCATTTTCGATGATGTCCTCGGGCAACAAGTAGCTTAAAATCTTAGTGTACAACTCTTTAGATAACTTCTCGTATTTTTCCCTTCCCAATTTGTCGAAACAGTCAAAGGACTCCTCACGTCGTTTGCTGAAGCACTCCATAGCCTCTTTCCCGCCATTCTTCAGGGCTTCATTAACTAAGTCTGATAGCCTGTCCGCACTCGCAGCTAGTCTGTCTGCCTTACTTATTATGCTTTCAAAGTCACCGTGGTGTGAGACTACTAGCTCTTTCACCCTCCCCAGTTTGATACAAGAATTGGCTGTCCTATTCTCTAACTCCCTCATTATGTCTAAAGCTTCTTGGACGTGATGCCTCGGGTTAAACAGCTTACCTATATCGTGTAGTAACGCAGCCACTCTTAGGTAGTTTAAGTCATAAGATCCCGGTTGTAACAACCACGTCATTAACGACGTCAACTGGATGTGGGACGCTAATGAAGTGAAGTTAAACCCCGGCCTCGTGTCCGCAGGTGTCTCCAGCAACGCCTCGTAAACGTCCCTGATAGAGTAGAAGTAGTCCCTGATCAGTTCACGTATAGTGTCTATGTGGTTAAAGTCCTCGATTTTCTCCAAAACTTGTTGTAACGTGTCCTTCACGGTGATGTTCATGTCCTTTACGTGTCGTGCGACGACGTATACGAAGAAGTACTCGAAAGCCGTGGGTAGGTACTTCCCCTCCGTTATAGGTGCGTAGGAGACGAACATGGGTAACTTATACAACATGGAGATTAGATCCGCGTAAACGTCCATCGCTTTCTTCTCGTTGTTGTTGGCAATCACACAAGATACCTCTGCTAGGTGAGAAAGCAAGTCCACGACTTTCTCCTCTAATTCACTATTACCTTCATAAGACCTACCGCCTTCTCCGTCGAACTTTACGACGAACTCGGGTAAGTTCAGTTTACCCCTCAGAGTCATACCTCACCACCATCCTGATATACTCGTTTACTTTTCCATCCTTGTCGAACCACTTCAACTTTTTGTCCTCTTCTTCAACTTCCAACACTTGCAAACACTCCCCGTCTTCAAGGAAGTCCAACGAAAGGTCTACCTTAACACACAACTTCTTTTTACTCATCTTCACCACTCCTCGTTGAAGTCTAAAGGATTGTACTTCTTTATGAACTCGTTCAACGCGCTAACGTATTCTCCTTTTACTAAAGAGAACCTGACCCTCCCAAAGCGTCTGTCTGAGTACTTAAACCTGCCCATGAGCATAACCTTCCCCTCAAGTTTACCGCCCTTTATCCTAAAGCCCATGCCGTAGAGTAGCATTCCCAGATCCACGTTGTTAAAAGAGTGGTACAATACCTTTCCCCTGAACTTAGACCCCTTGACAGCACTCTCGTAGTACTCGTTGTGTACGTTTACAAACTCGGCTTTACCCTGAGTCATTACTAAGTCCGAGAACGAGACTCTGCTCGCCAACCCGGCGTTGCCTAACAAGTCGCACACGGGGCAAACTTGTTCCGGGAACCTGTCACTGTACTTATGTCTGGGGTTCTTGAAAATCCTCTTGTACACCTCGGAACTACTATTCGAGTTCCTAGACACTACATAACATGAACTGGGTATTGAGAGCTCTAACCTCGTCCTCACAAGGCCCTTGACGGTAGACCCGGGGATAACAAGTTTCTCCCCGTATTTAGCCATCTCGTGTGTCACTGGTGAGAAGTACCCGCTTAAGTCCGGTATAGAGCCCTTCAACGCACTCTCAACCAGTTGCTGGATGTTGTCCAAAGGCTTTAGGATCTCTATGTCATACACCCCGCTCCCTACGTGGAGGTAGTCAGACACAACTTCCATCTCTATTTCGATAGCCCCTTCCAGCCCGGGCTTGTTCCTCTCAGTGTACTGGGTACGGTATCTTTGCATTGTTGAAAGCCTCCATGAAAGGCTTCATCTGCTCGAAGAACTTATCCTCTTCACCTTTTACCTCTTCCCCCACATCTACTTTTACGTCTTCATCACCTATCTTCTTCTCCCCCTTGTCGATAAACCTCAATGAGGAGAACTTCACGAAACCGAACCCCCTAGTCTTATGCCCTCCTATCTGGACGTAACCGTCGTGAATCGACTTCATTATAGTCAGTAGGTACCCTATCACGTAGTTCGGTAGGTTATTCCCAATCATCTTAAAGGAGAACCTAGAGCCGGGCTCTACGAACTCTACTGGGGCTAACGCTTTCCTAGCAGATGCGCCCTCAGTCCTACTGATCGCAACCATAGTCCTCGAGCCTAACTTGAATTCCAACGCCCTTGAGTCCATGAACTTGACAGCTGCCATGACGCTCATTGTACCGAAGAGTTTACAGTTTAGGCACGTGTAGTCCCAAAAGATCTTAAGGGCTTCTTCGATGTTACGAGAGATACTTTTCTGGAATTCGTTGAATTTCCTGAAATTGTTGAGGCAGTAATCCTCGCCCACACCGCTACAGACGGTAACCTTCTTGTTCCTCAATATCCTCTCTCCTGCAGACCTGAATACGCCTTTCCAAGATGATCCGGGGATCACCGGTACACCGTCTACGTCTTTCAAAACCGTATCTACGGCCACGCTTGCCGGGTCGAAGCCACCTGACTTACCCGTGCCTATCCTCAGTGGGGACTGGAGTTCCAGTACCCCCTCAATTACGGTCTGCCTTTTTGTCAAGTCCTTTCTGATGAAAGTGTAGTCTACCACCACTTGATCGCCTCCATTAGGTCGACTTCTTGGGGTTTCGTGAATTCCCTTACCTTCCTCACTTCCGCTTTACTTGAGACGAGTTTGATTAGACCGAAACCCGCACTCTTCTTAGCTCCGACGAAAATACCCTCCGTAGCTAGGGTCTTTAACAAGTACCTCATCACTTCAACGGTCTTTGCCCTCCAGTCCTCGCTTTCCCCATTTATTATGTCCAAGTTGTAAATGAACATGGTGAAGTTAAATGTCGAGTTCGGCTCTACGTAGTCCAACGTGTAGAGGGGACCGGGATGCTGACCGCCGAACACTCTGTTAATAGTGACCAAGGTCCTTTGGGATACTGAATACTCTTCCGCCAACGCGTCGAGTATATAGACCCTCGAGGAGAGGTCTTTGAAACCAAAAAGGATACAAGGTATGCAGAAAGTGTTAGCTTCGGCACTACAACTCTTGCATTCTTTATCGTCCAAGTCACAGACTATGTACCTTGAATCCCCCCAAGACTTGACATAAGCCTCAGCTAAGCTCCTCAGTGCTCCCTTTAAGCTCGACCCGGGTATTACCGGCTTGTCTCCTACTTTCAGGGTGGGGTTATCGGTTTTGTCTATAAAGCTCTGTGACTTACCGTAACCTATCCTTAATGGGGTCTCGTTTTTTAACTTCCCCGTTATTTTCACTATAATTTTCAGCTCGTCCAAGTCATAGCACTTTTCGTTCTCCACTTACATCCTCCTCACTAACTCGTTCACTAACTTCTGGAAAGAGTCTACACCTTTTAGTTGATTCACGTCTACGCGGAGACCGTTAAGTGTCTCGTAAATCCACTTCACGTAACCGAGAAGTTCCAAGGCTTTCTTTATATCCTCGTCCGTGTTTTTCAAGTCTTTTAAAGCACTGAGCAAAAGCCTGCCCGTGTTTTTGTCTATCTCCCCTCTCCCGGTCTGGCGTAAGATATATGCCAAAAGGTCCGGTATACTTTTCCTGATCTGCATATACGATAAGAGGTTGTTAATCGTCGTGATCTCTACAGATGGTTTAGGCTTTCCACCCCTTGATTCCGGAGAAGGTGTATATGCAGAAATCGCTATCTTAGTGGCTATGTCCAACAAGTCCGTGCTTGTCTTAGCAACTTGAGCCATGAAGAATTCTATCTAATTATACATTAATAAACTTTAGGTTTATTTAACTAATGTAGTGTTAAGCGTGTTAGACGTGAAAGAATTTTCCTAACACTTTGTAACATTAAGGAAGGTACAAAGATGTAATACACACAAAAAATATATATACTAGAATACGTTTTGGACTGAGCTCCGCTCAAAGCTTACGCTTCTCGTTAATTTCAGTAGAGGTACTGTGAGTTGTCATACCATCTTTTGGAAACATTCTCCTAGGGGTTTGGGCTTCATTGAATTTTCATGAATTTGTGTTTAATTCTCAAGCTTTGGGATTCACCATAGTCACGGGAAAACCCATTCATACCCCTCAGCCCCTTTAGCGGAATAACCCCGACCCACACCCTATACGGATGTGGGGAAACCCGCACATCCTGAGGTAAATATTGAGATATGCGTTCAATTGCCTATCTAAAGCGAACCCACACCTCTCGCAGTGAAAAGTCCCGCCGACCTTTCGGGAAACCCATCCACATCTAGGGCAGGACTTAGAAGTGTGGTAAGGGTTAACCTTCTTCAAGAAGGAACCGTATAAGGGAGCCTTGTACTTAAGCACACGGTGTATAGTCCTCCACACGGTCCTCGAAATCTTCTTAGACGATCTATTGCTAGCATCTTGGAACATCTCTTTTTTATTCAACTTCTCGATAACAAACATAGTGAGAGGATACATTCCCAACAGTTTGTTCATGAACTTGTGAACATAATCTAGCACAGGATATCTTTCATGGTGGGAGTACTTTCTCGTCAGCAATTTCCCCTTTCTACCGTGCTTAGAGGCGAAGGACTGTATTCTACCCCTCTTCAACTCTATACCGAACTTAAGGCTATACAACTCCTTTATGATATAATAATGAATAACTGTTGTCTAAAAAAGGGCATTAATATAATAGTCTCTCCACAAAGAAATAATATATTGCAATATTTAGTTTTATATGCAAAAAATAGTCAAATGAGAGATAGGTTATCTCTTTTAGTATGGGGTGACGAAGCGGGGTGAGTGTTCCTCGCCCGAGGGTGACTTTAAGCGGTGATAAAATTGTGGCCCACCAAACCCGCTGATAAATATCTCTGATTCTGTAGTTTTAAACTTTCTTATCATAAGCCACCCTTAAATTTATAAAAGATAGTTAGTTAATATGGAGATAAAGAAAATAATGAAATAAATAAACTGTTATAATATTCACATTGTGATAATAAAGGGGCAAAGATAAAAACAAAAAAGTTTTTAAATCTGTTTTAACAGAAGTAGAAATCGGGGATGAGGGGATGATGAGCAGGGTCAGAATTGACCTATGATAGGTTGCACGGAAGCTGACCTGACCCCCTCATCCCTAATTCATTACTTATCTTTTCAACTATTAAGCTTTTCTTCTCATCCAATTTTGAAAAGTTGAACAGAGAATGAGGTTGGATCCTAACGTTAAATCTACGACATGAGACTGACTTCCTACCCGCCAGCGAGGGTTTCCATCATCGGTATGGGCTTACATCCCTCATCTGAGGGGCAGCTGAGAGGGTCAGAGACCCCCATTTAGATTAACTATTGCAATAACATCACGATCATTCTCATAACCACTAGAACACTTAAACCAACTATGGGAAACCTTAACTATACTTTCACCGCACTTAGGGTAAGATACTGAAGAATAACTAGGACTAACATACTGAACTAGAATACCGTGCTTCTTAGCTTGTTACTCAATCCAATACTGCAAACGACGGTACTGCATCAGATACAACTTATCCCTAAACTCACTCGGTAGTTTATGAACATTCTTATTGAGGTTCCTTATGTCCTCTAACTTAATAATATTGGCACCGAAACCTTCAGAGATTTCAACAACCTACTTCCCGACCTTCCTAGCAAAGTCCTCCATGACCTTCTTAGCCCTTTAATGGAAAGAACGGACTCTATACTAGATCCTCTTATCCTCCCTCCACCTCCTAGGGTACTTCCTCTGCAAATTCTCAGCTAAAGACTTCCAATGGTGAACTTCCTCAAGGCGAGTTGAAATCCTAACGTAGTGTTCATCGTCCTTCCCTACAACTATATCATTCATATTAACGTCTTAAGCATCTCATATTCCTTATTAAAACTGTGTAACTTGTATTCATGGAAGGACTTAGCCTTATAATCCACGCGTGAAGCCTTAAATTTTCGTTTCGCAAAATTTGATGTTAAATGACGTTAATGTGAAATGAGGGTAGGGGTAGCAAAACCATTAAGCTTTTTTAATATCATAGTACCACTCTCGACTCGCTGGATTTTACCCAAACTCCTTTGAAGACTAAGGTATTAGCCTTGTGATCCCCTTTACATCTTTAAAAACACAAGGACTATGCAGTCCCCTAACCTCATAATACTACGCTATTTTTCCACACAGACATTGTTAATCACATTTAAATGACCTCATTCAATGACAACAATATTATGCGAAAGTAAATCTTAATATCGAGTAAGTAGGAAAATACTTAACCCAAAATGAATTGATAGAAAAAATACTATTATGTTAGACCAGTAGGTCATTTTTTCTAATAAATTCCCTTAATGACTTCTTTTTTAACCCTCTTTTTAAAAACTCAGTATAAGTGGAGTAGACTTTGCCTTGGGGGGATATTAAAAGACTGAGATAGGTAGCTTACATTTCCGATTATATAGTGCGTCTTCTTGTCCTAAAAGAATCCAACGTAATATTTCGTTTGACAAAATGGTAAATATTGAAAACAACCAATTATCGTAAACTCTGAGCCTCTATAGTTTCAGAGTGGAATAATGAGTACGGATTCGGTTTATTTCATCAGCCAAAGCTCTTAAACTCTCTTTATAACAGTTAATACGCAGGCAGAATTACTGTGGGTTCTGCAATAAGCCAATCAAGAATGACATAAAGCACTTCATGACGAAGAAAGACGACTCCCACTCTCTATACCTACTTCTACTTAGGGGCTTAAGTTGGTTGTCATAAGAGGAGAGAGGACTAGCACAAGCACTAATTGAAAAAATGCTTTTCGACGGGCGAAGACGATGAAGAACAGAGCGGTATTTTTTCCAAAAAGGTAGAGATAATCAAAAATAGAGGTAACAGTATACCTAAAGCCATTTTTAAAACTCTCCTTTTACAAATTTGGAGTGGATATATCTCCCTCCTCTCTTTTCACTCTTTTCATAGTTTTGACGAGTTTGATGGTATCGTGAATCTAGACGATGACTTTTCACTCTTTTCATAGTTTGGACTCTCCCCTCAGACCTATTACCTCTTCTTATTTTTAATCCGACCATCGGTTACCCTCTCGGATAGTTCGTCGAACTTGTGAGAGACCCCTTGCTCCCTTCGTACCTAAGTAGCGGACTCTGATCTCCTTTATTGACTCGTTAAACCACTTTACAAAAATAGGGGTTAAGGGGTCACCCCTCCTTCAGGAGTCAGGTGTCCCAAGGATGTTATTACCTTGTTCATATCGTTAAGTTGAGGTATGTAACTTAACAAGGGGTTTTACAAAAATAAGGGTGTGAACAGAAATAAGGTGGCCGTTGTAGGTACATAGTATACTGTAAAAGTAACTATATCTAATAATCTAAATAAGGAACTACTAGGATGAGCTACTGAAAAGCACGCAGACCTTAACAGCACAGTACCGTAGAGCTCGCTACCCTGGATTTATGCTCCTTTTAATTTTTTATAATATATGAGATTGAATTTTTCTTAGCTGCTGGGGAGTTTATACAATTATTCTCACGTGGTAGATTTAACGTTAGGATCCAACCTTATACTCTGCTCAATCTTTCAAAATTGGATGAGAAGAAAAGCTTAATAGTTGAAAAGATAATTAACAAATTAGGGATGAGGGGTCAGGTCAGACGGAGGTACTCCTATGACAGGTCAACTCGTGTTGTGTACATCATCCCCTCATCCCCATTTCTACTTCTGTAGAAACAGATTTAAAAACTTTTTTGTTTTTATCTTAGCCCTTTTATTATCACAATATGAATATTATAGCAGTTATTTTATTTCATTATTTTCTTTTTCTTTACAAAGAAAGGGGGTTAAGGAGCGGAAAGCCTCGCCAGATGCATAGCCTCTTGTTTAAATATTTCCTTGCAAAAATTTCTCTCAGTGACGCTAATGACGCTCCTTCCTAGCTTAATGGGACTGTGGGAGGAGCAACCATCATTTTCCTTTTCCTTCATGGGACTAGAGCTTGGTAATGAAAGTCTCATTTTCAAATGGGAGCGGTTCTCTGAGCCACTCGACTTCCCACCAAATGTAAACACGAATCGATGGTGGGAACGATGAGATGGGAACCCTCGCCCCTTCCAAGGCACAGATGAAGTCAGTTTTTACGGATTCACCTCTCTATCAGTAATTACCTTGATTAGCGATAGCAAGTTAATATCCCTGCTCGATGCTAAAAGTGTCATTATTATTTTCCTCATGTGATAGCAAGTTAATATCCCTGCTATGATAGCTCGATATGGTAACGGACATTACTGTCTCGGGCAAGAGGAAAAACCCTCTTCACCTCATATAAACGCTTTCCCAAGCTAGCTCACTAACGACCTCGGATCATATATAAAGGTATACCTTATCGTCTTATCTCCCTTCCTTAGGTACATCGCTAGCTTCCTCGCCCGTGTAAACACCGCTTTGTAGATGCTCTCGTTCCTCTGTTTCTTGGTCATTATACTGAAGAACTCCTCACTCACTTTCCTAACGCTGTCCTTATCCAGCTCTCCGTCCACGACCTTAAGCCCTTTCTTATACGCCCTTATAACAGCGTGTACTGCCACAGGCTTGAACATCTCGGAAAAGTCGAAAGTCAGGGGAGTAGAAAACCTCGTCTTATGCATCACACCGTAAGTCGGGTCGAAGCCGAAAGACAAGAGGGCCCTATTACACACCGCGTACAACAATGAGTAGGCTAGGGATAAAGCCTTATTGAAAGGGTCCGGGCTCGTCGGCTTTCTCCCCACCTTAGCCACTTCAGGCGGGAAAAGGGTGAAAACCCTCTCCCAGAAACGCCTGCTGTTATTTGCCTCCCACGTGAGTAAGTCGTTACCCTCCACGAGATCCGGAGGGTCGACTTTATAGTACTTTAACAAGTTAGAAAGACCTTTGAACTTCGCAGTTATGAACTCCCTAGCTACCTCCTCTTTCTCTTGTTCACTCATCCTGAACTGTTTCTCCCTGACCTCGGAAAGCAGTGTTATACCGTTAGCTGAAAGTACTGAAACGCCCTTCTTAGTCGAGATTACTAGTGGGATATTATTACTTGAAAGTAGCGATATTAGAGCGGTGGAAATATACGCTTTACTGCCCAACACGACTATACCACTAACGTCACGTAGGTTATAATCCTTAGTTCCCTTATCATACGTGACTATGATCTCCGACGCGGACTTACGGTCGATTTTTGTCGGGTTAGTGAGTATTAAGAGCATTGATGGACAGTAATAATATTGATCTTACAGGTAAAAAATATATATAGTATATACTGTGACGTGTACCCTTGCGTAGACCCTCCGATTATTACGGAGGGACTTTATTCACGACTGCACCTATAATCTGAATACTTTTCCTGCTTTTTGCATAGGAGGAACTTTATGCACGACTGCTACTACTTTCCACCATTTTTGTAAGCTAAGAAGTCTCGAGGAACTTTATTCACGACTGCTACCCACTATATGCGTCCCATGATACGGCATATCCGTAGGAACTTTATGCACGACTGCTACTAAATACGCCCGTACTTCGCCACCATCAGTCTGGAGAAACTTTATGCACGACTGCTACTAGCTTCCACGAATTTGACGCCAACCCTACTTAGAGGAACCTTATACACTGACGCTACACGAGTAAGGTCAACAATACCTCCGCTACGTCAGTCACGACGTCGTGCAGATGACCGGTTTCTCTTACACCCACCTTGCTTTGATTAATATTCCTGCACCGGTATTACGAGTATGATTGAAAATCTAGTTTTTTCGTGTATTAACTCAGTGTGTCTTCACACTTCCTATACTTACTTAACCGATTGTAAGTCTAGTTTTTCACCGAATTTTTCCCCTCAACAGTTAAGTTTATAAGAGTATATTATTAATTGCACAAAAAATACTTTAAATTGTAGTGCGAGTTTACTCTTAGACTTTTATACGTTATTTTTCTTCTTTTATAACCTTTTTCCCACCTCAATCTTTCGCAGGCAAAAATCTTCTATTCCGTGCTTCATCTTTTATTCAGTTGAAATTCAGGCAACAACACCCACACCTCTTATCACCTTTAAATAGGGGTTATTAATTTTACTGTTGAAACACCTATGAAAACTTAAGGGAGAAAAGAGCGACTTCTACAGTCCACCCCTCATTTTAAGTTGAAAAACAACCTTTTTTAGTAACAATTTCTACACTATAATTAGAGAACAGTGTAAAAACAACGAAAGACGCAGCGTGAAGGCGACGCACGGTCGAAATAAGAAAGAACTGAAAGGGAAGTCCGACATTGTTGTAGACCCTGAAGTGATAGTCGAAATAAGAAAGAACTGAAAGTTTTCGGCTCCTTCTTTGTCAGTTTTCTATATTCTGTCGAAATAAGAAAGAACTGAAAGAGAAGAAGACACCGTTGCTAGAGGGTTGCGACACCAGGTCGAAATAAGAAAGAACTGAAAGTTCCAGCTATATGCCCCCACCCTCTGGAAATCTTGTCGAAATAAGAAAGAACTGAAAGACTAGGTGGATTTGGTGGTTGTGGTTGTGGGGTAGGGTCGAAATAAGAAAGAACTGAAAGTAGAAGTGTTATCCTGGCTATTCCATTCTTCATTCGTCGAAATAAGAAAGAACTGAAAGTGTCTATCGGCATGAATGTCCATATAACCTACTCGTCGAAATAAGAAAGAACTGAAAGATAAGACCTAATGGGACTTGTTCAACTATCACGTTGTGTCGAAATAAGAAAGAACTGAAAGTAGCCTGGTTGGTGCCCCTTACTGCAATTTACATGTCGAAATAAGAAAGAACTGAAAGTTGTTCCGCTATTTGCAGAAGGCGTTACGGTTACGTGTCGAAATAAGAAAGAACTGAAAGGCACAAAATTACATGAACTGCTGTTTACTGGTTTGTCGAAATAAGAAAGAACTGAAAGGTATGTTCGCCAACTTTTATCAAGTTCCCAAAATCAGTCGAAATAAGAAAGAACTGAAAGTTGCTAGAGTGATAAAATACATTAAAAGAAGGGCGTCGAAATAAGAAAGAACTGAAAGTTTGCCCTTCCCTTTCCTTCTTATTCTTTTCATTGTCGAAATAAGAAAGAACTGAAAGAATGGGAATCACAAGAGATTATAACAGAAATTTATAGGTCGAAATAAGAAAGAACTGAAAGATGAAATAGCGGTGTCGGACATGGGATGGTTAAAGGTCGAAATAAGAAAGAACTGAAAGCTCCTCCAGAAATCAGCATCAATATCACGTATGAGTCGAAATAAGAAAGAACTGAAAGTTCTCCCCACTATACTCTTTGTTAAACTGGTATTTGTCGAAATAAGAAAGAACTGAAAGAGATCACATATTCAATATCATTTTTATTAAGAAAAGTCGAAATAAGAAAGAACTGAAAGACAGAATTTTGCTGGTGGCTCTGGTGCAGTCCTGGGTCGAAATAAGAAAGAACTGAAAGCTCCTCCTCCTTCCACATCTTTTATAGCGTTTCTCGTCGAAATAAGAAAGAACTGAAAGAGGTAGAACTAGTCCAGGGGAATTCCGAATACTACAGTCGAAATAAGAAAGAACTGAAAGGCTTCTTCTTCGCTATTCTTGTTTATCATTTCTAAGTCGAAATAAGAAAGAACTGAAAGTTAAATGTAGCTGATATAACATCATTGCAAAAATGTCGAAATAAGAAAGAACTGAAAGACAACGTGCCACTTGCTGAGATAATAACGAGCTAGTCGAAATAAGAAAGAACTGAAAGAGCAAAAATAAATGAAGGAAAACAACCCGTAGCAGTCGAAATAAGAAAGAACTGAAAGTCAAACTTTTACGTTTACAAATTTCGAAACTTTTAAGTCGAAATAAGAAAGAACTGAAAGACCACGTATGCACTGCCTAAATGTAACACTGGGGAAGTCGAAATAAGAAAGAACTGAAAGAATTCCAAAATCTGAAAAACTTGTTGTTTTTATTGTCGAAATAAGAAAGAACTGAAAGCAATTTCCTCGTATAATAACTTCCCCGACATCAGTGTCGAAATAAGAAAGAACTGAAAGGCCAGACCCTACTCCTTCACCTTTTCAACAATTAGTCGAAATAAGAAAGAACTGAAAGATTGAAAATATCTCAAGAGTTACATCTCATCAATTAGTCGAAATAAGAAAGAACTGAAAGGGAGAGTACGAAATGGATATCTCTAAGCTTATGCGTCGAAATAAGAAAGAACTGAAAGCTAACGTTGGCTCTTCACAAAACTCCTTGACATTGTCGAAATAAGAAAGAACTGAAAGGGTATAGTACTGCTTGTGGGTATGGTCGGCTTGAGTCGAAATAAGAAAGAACTGAAAGAAATATCCATAGATTACTAAAAAACTTTTACTATGTCGAAATAAGAAAGAACTGAAAGTCTTTTGCTGAACCATGAAGTCGTACAGTTTTTTTGGTCGAAATAAGAAAGAACTGAAAGTTCTTTAAGGTAAGCTTCTTTTTTGGTATTATTCGTCGAAATAAGAAAGAACTGAAAGAGATATGTAAACGAATTTCCCTCAATAACATAAAGTCGAAATAAGAAAGAACTGAAAGAGGATTCACAGAGTTGTAGACGTTTCCGCCGATTGTCGAAATAAGAAAGAACTGAAAGTTACGAAAATCCATCGAAAAGAAGTAGCTATAGATGTCGAAATAAGAAAGAACTGAAAGGTAGCCCCTCATAGAACGCGGACTTGACGGCGATCAAGTCGAAATAAGAAAGAACTGAAAGTGTTATATGTTCACCTTTCTCCACTTTAGCCGTAGTCGAAATAAGAAAGAACTGAAAGTAACGGAGTACAACCAGTACGCCTTCAGGGTCTACGGTCGAAATAAGAAAGAACTGAAAGTTGTTTGTTCATCGTTGAAACGATCGACATTGAGGGTCGAAATAAGAAAGAACTGAAAGAGGTTTATACGGAAGCCTAATTCCTCAAACCAAGGTTGTCGAAATAAGAAAGAACTGAAAGTGATAGTGTCTTCGATTGACCAGGCAAGACCATAAGTCGAAATAAGAAAGAACTGAAAGTAAATCGTTGGAGGCTTTTAAGTCGTGGGTTGATGTCGAAATAAGAAAGAACTGAAAGTTTTAGTACGTAGTCTATCTCTTCTTCTGATAAAGTCGAAATAAGAAAGAACTGAAAGAGTATTTGCCCTATGAATCTGAACTTTTTAGTCTTGTCGAAATAAGAAAGAACTGAAAGACTTCGGTTCTAGAGGAAATATGGCAAAACCATGTGTCGAAATAAGAAAGAACTGAAAGTTAATAATAATGAAGATGACGAGGAGAAAGAACTAGTCGAAATAAGAAAGAACTGAAAGCCCATTCGCATTCAAAGTTGGCATAACCGGTCGAAATAAGAAAGAACTGAAAGGTTGTATTTTTTGTTCAGCCATGAAAAAAATAGTGTCGAAATAAGAAAGAACTGAAAGTTTTTATTTTTGTTAAACTCCCCAGTTTACTGGTAGTCGAAATAAGAAAGAACTGAAAGGTATCACCGAATACTAAATTAAGGTCTGCCTCACGTCGAAATAAGAAAGAACTGAAAGAAAAAGCCCCTATGAACGGGGGAGTAGGACATACGTCGAAATAAGAAAGAACTGAAAGATCATTAATGCTCTATCTAGAGAATACACATATACGTCGAAATAAGAAAGAACTGAAAGTTTTTACCTTATGCTAAGGCAAAAATGTGGAGAAGTCGAAATAAGAAAGAACTGAAAGTAGGGGCTTTGGGTGAGGGGAAGATGGCAAGGTAGTCGAAATAAGAAAGAACTGAAAGAACATGCCCCCTTTGTGTTACAGTGCTTCACTTCAGTCGAAATAAGAAAGAACTGAAAGGGAAACCCCTACATACAAGGATCTCAAAACGAGAGGTCGAAATAAGAAAGAACTGAAAGTTCTTTTCTCCCCTCCATTAAATGTAACCCTAACAGTCGAAATAAGAAAGAACTGAAAGTGTTACGCCTGAGAGTATCCTAAAGGAGTTCTACAGTCGAAATAAGAAAGAACTGAAAGTTGTTCTCGCAACGACTGCTAAAGTACTTCTTAGGTCGAAATAAGAAAGAACTGAAAGATATTTACAGCAGTAGAAACGACGCTAGGCGGATAGTCGAAATAAGAAAGAACTGAAAGATGTTTGTAATCTTGTCAGAATCCCTACTTTTTTGTCGAAATAAGAAAGAACTGAAAGTTTACCCCGTTTCCCAATCTTCTTATTTCTTTCCGTCGAAATAAGAAAGAACTGAAAGCTTCCCCTTTCGATAATAAAAAAATAAAATAACGCATCGAAATAAGAAAGAACTGAAAGTCTCTCTTAAGGGAAACACGGTAGACCCTGAGGGAGTCGAAATAAGAAAGAACTGAAAGCTGATATCTCAGTCTCAAAGATAAGAGTGTTATCGTCGAAATAAGAAAGAACTGAAAGTCACTTATTTGTTGTGTCTCATCAACTTCCACATGTCGAAATAAGAAAGAACTGAAAGGTAGACCCTACCGACATTTTCCCTGACTGGGAACAGTCGAAATAAGAAAGAACTGAAAGCTGGACGCAGTAGTTCAGGATATCGACGATGCTAGTCGAAATAAGAAAGAACTGAAAGTTTTCTATCTCTCTATAGGTTTCGTCATTGACATAGTCGAAATAAGAAAGAACTGAAAGCTTTTAGTGTGAAAGAAAAGATAGTTAGTTAATATGTCGAAATAAGAAAGAACTGAAAGCATATAATGCTATAAGGGGAGAATATGCCGATCTGTCGAAATAAGAAAGAACTGAAAGCGACTACTTATTACATCGGAAAATTTCGAAATAAGTCGAAATAAGAAAGAACTGAAAGATGCATCCATGACATTTGTATAGATTGACCCACCGTCGAAATAAGAAAGAACTGAAAGTATCTCTCCTTCCTCAATGACGCAAAATCGTACTGTCGAAATAAGAAAGAACTGAAAGGTTAAAGAATGTTCATAATAATCGAGGTAGTTCTGTCGAAATAAGAAAGAACTGAAAGAAAATCTCCCCTAGCTCAACACCGCACACCTCACATGTCGAAATAAGAAAGAACTGAAAGTAAGTTTAACCCGGTTTTTGTACAAAACGGGAAGGGTCGAAATAAGAAAGAACTGAAAGCTCTCCTATCCCAAGTCATCATCTGATTTTTTTTCCGTCGAAATAAGAAAGAACTGAAAGAATATAGAACACGGTTACATTCTTGTAACCCTCTGTCGAAATAAGAAAGAACTGAAAGTTGATGTGCCACCATTGGCTACTAGCTGAACACTGTCGAAATAAAAAAGAACTGAAAGCGAATGGGAGTGAGAGACTCGAAAGAGCCCTCACGTCGAAATAAGAAAGAACTGAAAGTTAACGTAAGAGTTTGCTGTTGCAACTAAAAAAAGGTCGAAATAAGAAAGAACTGAAAGGTAAAAGCTAAGGAGGAAAGGTCAAAGGTAAAAGGGTCGAAATAAGAAAGAACTGAAAGTCTCTAGTTTAAAGCTAGAGAGATACGCTATAAAGTCGAAATAAGAAAGAACTGAAAGGGTATTGATTTAGGGCATCTATGAGTAGTATTGAGTCGAAATAAGAAAGAACTGAAAGTTGGTTCCTCCTGGTCGAAGATTTTTCATATGCCTTGTCGAAATAAGAAAGAACTGAAAGTTAAAGTACATCACATATACGTTTTACGTTCTATCAAACTAAGAGAGAACTGAAAAAGGCTTTAAATTCAGCTTAACGCAAAGGGTCTCACGTCGAAATAGGAAAGAACAGAATTGACCTCACTTAGTTTCTCCAAAATAGTTATTAAACTCGTCACCACATATCTCTTGAAATGTTCAAGTCTTTCACCGTAACCATAAGGATGAAATATTCAAGAACCTATTCAAATTTCACGGGCAAAATAAGTAAGACCGTCCTCCTATTTGAAATGCCCGACCTCCAACCTATGTTCCAGCCCCACAAGGGCTTCTTAAAACCCATACACGTGTCCCCGTTGATAGATGAACACGGGAGCCCAGTCTTCCCTTACTATCACAAGGGGTCGTTAAAAGGGACGTACATAAACGGGACTTTCAAGTTTAAGGTCGGTGTGCCCCATGAGTTAGCTGAAGTACTCTTCGAGAAATTTAAGGAAGACGTGGGGGTCAGGAATAGGACTAAGTTCGAAAACGAGCTCTTGGAGTTCGTGATAGTCGACGTGAAGGAAGACCGATACACTCTTCCAAAAAGGTTCAAACTCTGTTTCTCACCCTCACTCCTCATCCACCCCTTG
>Ga0081473_128347_pt2 | contig 27119 bp, 28 predicted proteins | sample CisSprmetagenome_FD_70977 | JGI IMG/M metagenome (GOLD analysis project Ga0081473, IMG submission 70977) | Hypoxic/sulfidic aquatic microbial communities from Cistern Spring, Yellowstone National Park, USA v2 (version 2) | ecosystem: Environmental > Aquatic > Thermal springs > Hot (42-90C) >...
GCACTATAGCTTCCTTCTGTGTCCGTCTCGGAAACGTACTTTACACCCCTTGAGATGAGATATTCCTTTAGCTCTCGGTAGTTTTCTATAATGCCGTTATGCACCAAGGCAAAACGCCCTTCACCGTCGGTGTGAGGGTGGGCGTTTAGCTCGCATACGCCCCCATGGGTAGCCCATCGGGTATGCCCTATGCCAGTGGTGGCGTTGAGCTCCTTTCCCCAAAGGCTCTTTATCAGTTCCCTTATCTTACCCACCTTCTTATCCACAAAGATCCGTCCTCCTTCCAGAAGGGCAACGCCAGAGGAGTCGTAGCCTCTGTATTCAAGGCGTTCCAGGGCTTCCAAGAGTATAAAGACTGCCCTCCTTTTACCCGTGTATCCAACTATACCGCACATTTGGGATGTATTTTAACACTGCATGGTTTAAATTATTCACACTATGGCTGTAAGGAAAATAGTCCGATTTCCAGACCCTATTTTGAAAACCCCCACCCTAAAGGTGGATGTTATAGACAGTGATATAGTAAAGCTTGTGGAGGACATGTTTGAAACCATGTATCATGCAGAGGGTGTGGGTTTGGCAGCAAATCAGATAGGAGAACCTCTCCGCATAATGGTCATAGATACCTCCCCAAAAAAGGAGTCTCCTCCTGTAAAGTTGGTGCTCATAAACCCCGAGTTCTTAGAGGGACAGGGTAGCATAAAATACAGAGAGGGTTGTCTATCTTTCCCCGGTCTTACGGTGGAGGTGGAGAGATACCAAAAGGTAAGGTTCAGGGCAATGGACCTAAAGGGAGAGATAAGGGAGTATGAGTTGGAGGGATTTCCTGCCATAGTATTCCAGCACGAACTGGACCATTTGGATGGCATCACCTTTATAGACAGGGTGAACGGTCTTAGGAGGAGGTTAGCCCTTGAAAGATACGCCAAACTCCAACGACAGGACGCCGGAGGTTGAGCTTCTGAAGTTTTACCCCTTTGAAGTAAGCGCCAAAAGACCCCGCCTTTTGGGATATGCGGATGTTAAGGTAGACGAGATAATAATAAGGGGTATAAAGCTCTTTGAGGCAAAAAACGGAGGACTTTTTATCCAACTGCCAGCCATAAATCAAGGTGGAAAGGACTACCCGGTGGTGGAGATAAAATCTAAGACCCTTCTTGACAGGATAAGGAGGGAGGTAGTAGATTACTATAAGGCTCTTGAAAATGTTTAAAGGTTACGCCTTTCTGATCCTCTCCTCAGTATTTTTTGTCGGTGTAGTCATTGCAGGGTTATTTCATCTCAAGCAGGTTGGAATTTATTATTTTGCCCTTTTGTTCGCCTCGGGCTTTCTCTTTGCGGGAGCCCTTTTGAAGTTCCTCTGGGATAGCCTAAGGACACTCTACCGAGATTACAAAAAGTTCAACAGTCTTCCGGTTTTTCTCTTTGAGTTTTTCGCCAGTCTAAAGCTTGCCATATTTTTGATGATCGCCATAGGCATCCTCTCCATGCTGGGTTCCACCTACATAGAACAGAACAGACCCTTTGAATTTTATGTGAATAAGTACGGTCCGGCGAAGGCAGAGTGGTTTTGGAAGCTTTGGCTAAACGATGTTTTTCACTCTTGGTATTACATCCTGTTTGTTGCTTTGCTTGCCCTAAATCTAATTTTCTGTTCTTACAAAAGACTGCCCAGCGTATGGAAGCATACCTTCTCAAAGGAGAGGTTTCAAAAATTGGACGAGCACTTAGAAAAACACCTAAAACCCATAGAGGTCAAGATAAACCCGGACAAGGAAAAGGTCATAAGGTTCCTCCAGTCAAAGGGCTTTAAGGTCTATGCGGAGGAAGAAGGAAACAGAATTTACCTTTACGGAGAAAAGGGTAAATACTCCCGGCTGGGGGTTTATGTGGTCCATATAGCCCTCCTTGTGATAATGGCAGGGGGACTAATAGACGGGCTCTTTGGAAAGAGGGGAACGGTCATTGTGCCGGAAGGCGCAAGAGAAAACATAATGACAAGCCTTAGCCAGGATAAGGTCTATAAGCTTCCCTTTCAAATTAAGGTGAATGCCTTTCACATAGTTTCCTACGAAGAGGAGGCAAAGAGAAAGGGTAAAGAATTTAAAGGGGACCCAAAGATAAAGGATGCTATTGCCAGCTTTGAAAGTGAAATAGAGATCATAGAGAACGGTAAGGTAGTCGCCAAGGGAACAGTCGCGGTAAATAGCCCCTTCGAGTACGGAGCCTACAGAATATTCCAAGCTACCTACGGGCTAACGGGCAATGCGGGCTATGTTAAGCTCTCTGTCTTTGACAGAAAGACACTTCCGGAGGACCCTCAGAGGGCGCTTCTGGGAACGGTGGAGCTCAGGGCTGGACAGGTGGCAGAGTTCAAAGACATGCTACTTTCCATTGACAGGTCTGTGTTGAACTTAGAGAATCCAAAGGACACACAGCATCTAAAGCCTGCCCTGGTGATAAAGGTGCTAAAGGATGGAAAGTCTTACGATGTGCCAGTTATTTACTCTCCTGAGCTTACTGTCTTTGCCTTCTTTCAACTTAAGGAACTTTCTGACTTTCCTTACATATTCTTTTTAGAGGACTTTAGACCTCAATTTTTTAGTGGTCTGCAGGTTTCCTACAGCCCGGGCACCCCCTTGATCTGGGGAGGTTCTATCCTTTTAGTCTTGGGGCTGATTTTAGCCTTTTACACCATTCACCGTAAAGTTTGGGCAAGGATAGAAGGAAACAGCCTTAAAATATCCTTTTGGTCCCATAAGCTACGGGAAGAGTTCAGAAGGAGCTTTATAAAGGACCTGGAGGAGCTCGGTCATGTGGAAAAGAATCTTGGAGAGCGGTAAGGCAATAGCTCTCTTACCGTCCCTTAGTTTGTTTGTGGGTGCGGTCTTTTTGAGTTTTTACGGCATTTATATCTTGCTTGAGACCCTATACAAGGCATTTACTGACGAAATAGCCAGAGACAGCACCATCCTTGCCACCAAGTTCATATCGGTAATGGACATTCACCTCCTTTCTGTGGTTCTGTACATCTTTGCGGTAGGGCTCTATGAACTTTTCGTGGGGAAGCTTCAAGTGCCCGAGTGGCTAAAGATAGAAAACATAGACCAGTTAAAGTCCAAGCTTGCAAGCGTGATTGTGCTGATCCTTGCCATCACCTTTACAAAGAAATTTGTAGAGTGGAAAAACCCGGTGGATACTCTCCTCTTTGGTTTGGCAGTATCTGCGGTTATCGCAGTGCTTATCTTTTACTACAAAATCAAATCGGAACACTGAGCCATGGAGCTTTTGTCCCCTGCCAAGCTGAACTTGGGACTTTGGCTTTTAGGAAAGCGCCAAGATAACTACCACGAGATTTTTACTATCTTTCAGGCTATAAACCTCTTTGACAGAATAGAGATTTTAGAAAAAGGTCCCCTGCGGGTTGAAACCTCCAAAGGCATACCCCAAGAGGAAAATTTGGTTTATAAAGCCCTAAGGCTCATGGAAAGAGCCCTGGGCACTGACTTGGAGGTACAGGTTTACATAGAGAAGGTTATCCCGATAGGCGGAGGCTTGGGTGGCGGTTCATCTAATGTGGCAACCGTTTTAATGGGCGTCAACAAACTCTTGGGTGAGCCCCTGAGCTTTGAAGAGCTAAAAGCTATAGCCTCTGCGGTCTCCTCCGATGCGGTATTCTTTTTGTACGGTGGTTCTGCTGTGGGCACTGGTAGAGGGGAAAAGATCCAGCCTATTGACCTTCCCAAGTTTAAGTTTGTGGTGATATATCCGGGGGTAGCAGTATCCACTAAGAGAATCTACTCTTTGGTGGGTGAAAAGCAATTGACACCTAACTTGGACCGTGATAAAATAATAAATTGCTTGGTAAGGGGCGAGCTTGAGGTTCTGGAGAACAGGTTGGGTGAGCTGTGTGCGGAAGAGGTGCCCCAAGTGGGCGAAGTGGTTAGGTTCTTGAGGAGTGTGGGTAAGAGACCTCTGGTTAGTGGAAGCGGTTCTTGCGTGTTCTTTGTGGGAGAGCTGGAAGAGAGCTTAAGAAGGGCTTGTCAGCTGAGAGGTTGGCAAGTTTATGAGGTGGAAAGCTTGGGGTGTAGCTCAACTGGCAGAGCACCGGACTTTGGATCCGGGGGCTCCTGGTTCGAGTCCAGGCACCCCAGCTTTCCCATCCCATAAAAACTAAGAGGTTGGATTATGATAGGTTCTATTAAACTTTTGACCGGTACCAGCAATCAAAATCTGGCAAAGGAAGTTTCTGAGTATTTAAACATCCCCCTTTCTGATGCGATCGTCTCACGCTTTAGCGACGGAGAGGTAAGGGTTCAGATAAACGAGTCTATGAGGGGCGAGGATGTTTTTGTAATCCAGTCCCTCTGCCCTCCCATAAACGAGAGCATAATGGAGCTCCTTCTCATTCTGGATGCCATAAAGAGGGCTTCCGCTGGCAGGATTACCGCGGTGATACCTTATTATGCCTACGCAAGGCAGGACAGAAAGGACAAGCCGAGGGTTCCCATAAGCGCAAGGCTTTTGGCAGACCTTATAACGGTTGCTGGTGCCCAAAGGGTGGTGGTGGTAGATTTGCATTCTCCTCAAATTCAGGGGTTTTTTAACATACCCGTTGATAATTTACACGCGTTGGGTGTTCTTTACGATTACCTAAAGGATAAGGTGGATAGTAGTAATACGGTAGTGGTTTCTCCCGACGCGGGTGGTGTGGAAAGGGCAAGGCTACTTGCCAACAAAATAGGTTGCCCCATAGCCATAATTTACAAAAGGAGACCCGAACCCAATGTGGCGGAGGTTCTTGACATAATAGGGGATGTAAAGGGTAAAAGGGCTATAATCGTTGATGACATAATAGACACCGCGGGTACCGTGTGTGCTGCCAGTGAGCTATTGCTTTCAAAGGGTGCCAGTAGGGTGGATGTGGTTGCCACCCATGGACTGTTGTCTGGCCCTGCGGTGGAAAGACTAAGGAAATCGCCCATAGAGGAGGTGGTTGTAACCAACACCATACCAGTAGAACACAAGAACCTTGAAAAGCTCAAGGTTGTATCCATAGCTCCCCTCATAGGGGAAGCCATAAGAAGGATCCACGAAGGAGAATCTGTTAGCATGCTATTTACATAAAGGAGGAAAGCATGAAAAGGATAGAAGTTAAGCTAATTCCCAGAACACTCGGACGCAAAAGTGAGAGAAAGCGAATGAGAAGAGAGGGTTATATCCCTGTAGAGATCTATGGCAAGGGAGTAGAAAACGCCCACGCATACATGAGACTGAAGGACTTTTTAGCTTTGCCTCACGGTGAGACTTTTCTGATTGTGGCAGATCTGAACGGCGAAAAAAGGGTATGCTTTTTGAAGGATGTTCAATACGGTTGGCTCGGAGATAATCCCATCCACATAGACCTTTACGATATTTCTAAGGTCAAGGAGATAGACATAGAGGTGCCCATAGAGTTCGTGGGCGTGCCAGAGGGTGTAGCCTTGGGTGGAACCTTTGAGGTGGTTCTCTCTACCCTTACCGTAAGGGCAAGCGTGGAAAGCATACCCGATAAGATCGTGGTGGATGTTAGCAAGTTGGGGCTTGGAGACTCTTTGCACGTTAGGGATATACAACCTCCGCCTAACTGTATCATCCTAGACAACCCCGAGGAGGTGGTGGCGGTAGTCTTAGAGCCCGAAGCGGAAGAGACAACCACTGAAGAAACTACCACCACCTAATGATAAGGCTTTTGGTAGGTCTTGGAAACCCGGGGAAAAAGTACGAAAGAACCCGGCATAACGTGGGCTTTATGGTGGTGGATGAGTTCTTAAAAAAACTGAGGGTGAAGGACTACAGGGAGGAGTGTCTTTCTCATCTTTATAGGGTTAAGGTTTTTGAAAGGGAAGTTTTAGTGGCAAAGCCACAAACCTACATGAACAACTCGGGGCTTGCGGTTTTAAACATCCTTGAAGAGTACGAAATCCATCCAGAGGAGATGATGGTAATTTACGACGACTTGGACCTACCCTTGGGTAGGATACGTTTGCGCCTTGAGGGCAGTAGTGGAGGTCATCATGGCGTTGAGTCTATAATAAAGGAAATAAAGTCCGAAAACTTTGTAAGGCTTAGAATAGGCATAGGAAGACCCAAGGATAAAAACAAGGTGGTGGAGTATGTGCTCTCTCCCTTTTCTCCCGAGGAGGAGCCCTTGCTGTATGCGGTGCTAAGCAGGGCTTGTGAGTGTATCCTCAGATGTCTTGAAACCTCTCCTCAGGACTCCATGTCCTTTTGCAACGCACCGGTGGAATAAATCATTTTTAATAAAGCCAGCCCTCCTCTCCCCCACCAATTTATTCAGAAGGTGTAAGACGCATTTATGTAGAAAGTTCTCCCGGGCTCTGGCACTTTAACACCACTTCTGAAAGGATCTCTCTGATAGGACAGATATTCATAGTACTTTTTGTCAAATACGTTGTCAATGCCCGCGTTAATAGTAAATCCTTTGAAATTCCCGCCCACTTTAACATTTACCACACCATAACCGGAAGTTCTTTGCTCATTTAGGTCCGTATCTACCCTGTACTGAGTTGCGGAAAGGAGCGTTTCCACCTCTCCAAAATAACTGCCTTTGTCGTACCTAAGGGCAATCCTTGTTTTAAGGGGTGGGATTTCTGCAACATTGGAGCTATTTATGTTTTTCTCGGGTTTTGTTTCTTTCCTTGCCTGCACGTAGGACATTCCACCAAAGAGAAAGAGCTCTTGAGTTAGAGAGAGCCTTAAATCCACTTCACCACCAAAAAACTGGGCGTTTACATTTTCATAAGAGCGCGCTTGAGAGTTCATAACACCCGGAACATTATTAACTTTGTTTTGGTTATGAACTGTTATGTAATCCTGCACATAGCTGTAAAAGGCTGTTGCTTTTATGAGAGCTTTGTCAGTGGAGTGCTTTATGCCCAGGTCAAGCTCCGTATTCTTGGAGGGCTTGAGTTCCGGATTTCCTACCCAGTCAGAATCCTTGCGTTTTAATGCAAAGTATCTTTCCTGAGGGTCTGGCACTCTCACCGAGTGGCCCAAACCTACAAACAGTTCAGTGCCCTTTTGAAGTTCGTAAAAGAGCTGTACGTTTCCAGAGGGATATGTGTCTGTTTTTGATGTGCTTCTGGTGTTTTTATAGGCATAGTACAAGTTTGTGTTTGCTTTTGAGCTGTCCGCTTTGGTTTTTGTGGTGTCAAGCCTTAGCCCTGCTACCAATCTCAGCCTGTCCGAAAGGTTCCTCTTATACTCGCCGTAAAGACCAAAACTGTCAGTATCCACATTGGGTATTGCGAACTGAGTTCCCATTTTCATCATATAGTTGATAGCATCCCAGTTTCTCTTGTAAGCCTCAAAGCCTAATGTGAGATCACCAAGGTTAGCTTCAAGCCTGCCTCCGTATGCTTTTGATTTGGCATCCGTTGCCATAGACCAAAGGTTACTTCCTGCACTTGTTCTGTATCTATCATCCATCCAGTGGTCCACTTTTGTGTAGTAGAGATGAAACTTTAGGCTTTTTAGCGTGTCTGATATACCATCTATTTGGTAGTTCATATTAAACCTATCTGTCTTATCGTAGATAGCGTCCATCATAAGGTAAGGGTAAAGGACGTGTCTTGCATCTTGTTTTGTGTAAGAAAATTCTACGCTGTGGTTTTCAATGGGCTTAAAACCAAGTTTAGTCCAGTATGTGTTTATTTCAAAGGCTTTTGAGTTTATAAACTGGGGTTTGTAGTTGTTATACTCAGTAATCCTTTTTCCATCGCCATCTTTGTAAGGTTTAGAATACCTGTAAGAGTAGCCCACAAGGATGCCAAGCTTGTCATCTGCATAAGAAACCACCGGAGAAAGGTTGATAAAGTTAAAAGAACCGGCAGATGCGTTGAGTTTCAAGTGAAAGCCTTTTTCAGGCTTCTTGGTGATTATGTTTACAAGACCTGCCATAGACCCTTGATGTCTTACGTCAAAAGGTCCTTTGATAACCTCTATCTTCTCCACTTGTGAAAAATCCACGTGAAATGCGGGTGGGTCCATTCGGTTGGGACATGCAGCGTACACTCTATCATCGTCTATTAGCACGTTTATGTTGTCCCTGGAAAATCCTCTGAGGACCACATCGTTTGCTATTCCGCCCTTCCTTATTTTCCAGATACCTTCCAGTTTGGTAAGGGCTTCTCCCACATCCTTTGCAGAGCTTTCCCTTATCTCTCTTACTTCCAAGCTGTCTTTGAACGTCTCCTTCTTAGCCTTTAGCTCCACCTCCTTTAGCAAAATCTCCTGGGCGTAGCCAAAAGATACTATGGCGGTCAGCAAAAATGCCTTCTTCATGCCTTGCCTCCTTTGTTAATATTGTCATTATTTTACGTTAATTTCAGTTTAAAGTCAAGTTTAATTAACACAAAGAAGTCTTGGCGGATTTTTATGGAAGGGAAGTGGTGAGTTGTATATAAAATTTTTCTCTGTGAGGGAGAAGGACTTTTCCCACTTAGAGCTGTGGAAGGTCTTTGAGAGGCTCAAGGGATACTTCAATTCAAAGGCAACGGAGAAATTCTTGCAAACTCTAAAACCTTACACAGATGTGGAAGGGCTAAGGCAAGAAATTCAGCTGGTGGAGGACTTTCTTGCGGTGGAGGAATCTTTGACTCTTTATCCCTTTGGAGACATAGAGCCCTATATAAAAAAATCTGTCCTGCAGGATGCAACCCTCAGCTTGGAGGAAATATTAGAAATATACAAAGTTATAAAGCTCATAAGGGACGCAAGAAGGGCCCTTGGTGCTCATGTGCCCCTTAGGAAGAGTTTGGGAAACCTTCTAAAAACCCTCCATCACTTTCCGCAGATAGAAGGCATTATAGAGAGCACCATAGACCAAAGGGGCTTTGTTAAAGACAGTGCCAGCCCAGAACTATCAACCATCAGAAAGAAGATCAGGGATTTAGAAAAGGAGGTTACCAAAAGGTTGGAAAACATCCTCAACCGTCCCGACGCAGACAGGCTTCTCTCAGACAGGATCATAACCATAAGGAATAACCGCTATGTTTTGCCCGTAAAGACTACGGAGATCAACAAGATCGTAGGCATAGTGCATGGCACTTCGTCTTCTGGATACACCACCTACTTGGAACCTCACAGTGTGGTGGAGTTAAACAACCAACTTGTGGTGTTAAAGGAGGAGGAGGAAGAGGAAGTAAAAAAGGTTCTAAAGCGGATAACCTCCTACATCGGAGAGTTCAGCACAAAGCTTACGTCTGCTTACTACACCCTGCTAAAACTGGATTACCTAAAGGCGGTAGCCCGCTTTAGCAAGGAAATAGGGGGCAAGTTTCCAAAAATTTCGGATGATAGGATTTATTTAAAGTCCGTCAGGCATCCCCTTTTGATATTCGTCAAGGATCATGTGGTGCCTATAGACATAAAGATTGAGGGTAAGAAAGGGCTTGTCCTTACTGGTCCCAACACGGGGGGAAAGACGGTAGCCCTAAAGACTCTTGGGCTGTGTGCTATCATGTTTCAGTTTGCACTGCCCATCCCTATAGAGGAGGGAGAATTGCCGGTTTTTGAAGGCATATACACAGATATAGGAGATGAGCAGAGCATAGAGCAGAACCTTTCCACCTTTTCTGCTCATGTCTCAAACTTGGCAGAGTTTTTGCCACTGGTTAATGAAAAAAGCTTGGTGCTTTTGGACGAGCTGGGTGCAGGCACGGACCCCATGGAGGGCTCTGCCTTGAGCATAGGTGTCTTGGAGTATTTAAAGAACAAAAATGCCTATGTCTTTGCCACAACACACCATACACCCGTCAAGCTTTACGCTTTGGAATCTGACTACTACACACCCGCCAGCGTATCCTTTGACAAAGAAACCTTAGAGCCCACATACCATATTCTTTACGACGCAGTAGGTAGCAGTATGGCCTTTGAGATCGCCAAAAGGTTTGGTATGCCAGAGGAGGTTTTGGAATACGCCCGCAAAAAGATGCCCGCAGAGTTTGAAAGATTCTCAAAGGCTAAGGAAGACTTAGAAGAGCTAATAAAAGAGTATCAAGGAAAGCTAAAGGAAGTGGAGCAGGCAAAGGAAGAGTTGGAAAGGATGAAGGCGGAATATTCGTCCTTGCTTGCCCTCTCGGAGGAGATCAAGGAAAAGGCTTACAGGGAGGGAATGTCTCGGGCTTTACGGTATTTACAGGAGATAGAAAGGGAGGCGGAGGAGCTTTTAAAAAGCGCAAGGGAAAGGCAGAAGATAAAGCAGTTTGTTAAGGAAAAAAAGCAAGAGGTCATGAAAGAACTAAAGGAGGAACCGGTAAAGGTGGGCGATTGGGTGGAATTTATGGGCTCAAAGGGAAGGGTTCTGGAGGTAAGGGAGGACAAAGTGCAAGTGTCCTTTGGTGGTGTAAAGGCTTGGGTGGAAAAACAAAAGCTAAAGAAAGCACCTCCACCCGTAGTAGAGCAGGAGGAATACTCCCTTGAGGTCAATAAGAGATTTTCTACGGAGATAAATCTAATAGGACTTAGCACGGAGGAAGCCCTTTATAAGCTTGAGGCTTTCCTGAAGGAGGCCAAGGCACTTGGGATAAAGAGCGTAAAGGTTATCCACGGCACTGGAGTTTTGAAAAGGGTGGTGGAGGATTTTTTGGAAGGTTCAGATTTGGTAGTTTTTCGTAGGGAGGGATACCCAAGGGAAGGGGGAGCGGGTGTCTCGGTGGTTTTTTTGGAAAAGCCATGAAGCCGAAGCTTAGAAGGTTAGAGATCATTCCTTTAAAGGACGGGTTTTTTCTCAAGGACCCACTTGGCATCTCTAAAGGCGTCTTTGTCTCTCCCCAAGCCCTGAGCCTCTGTCTTTTGATGGACGGCACCAAAGACCTGTCTGATTTAAAGGCGGAGTATTTCAGGCTAACAGGCTATCTCCTTAAGGACGAGGTGCTCAAGCAATTTTTAGATACCTTAGATGGCGCACTTCTATTGGAGAACGAGAATTTCCTTTCAGCCCTGAGGGACCTAAAAAATCTTTTACTTTTAAAGGGGGTAAGGGAAATGTCCTATGCGGGTGAGGTGTATCCAAGGGACGAAAGAGCTTGCATGGAGTTTTTAAGTGGAGAGGAAAAGGAGGAAAAGCTATCACCCCTTGGAATCCTCGTGCCCCATATGGACCTAAGGGTGGCAAAGAAAACTTACTGGGAAGCCTACGGCAGGCTAAAAAGGGACAAAGAAATTGTTGTGATCCTGGGAGTTTCCCATTACTGGCACGAGTATCCTTTTTCCGCGCTACCCCTTGACATGGAAACTCCCTTTGGGCTTTTAAAAACAGACAGAAAACTTTTGGAATATCTGCAAGGTTTTTACAACTTTGACATCACCCACGACCTTCTCTCGTATAGGTATGAGCATTCCATAGAGTTTGCATCCGTATATGCCAAGATGCTATTTCCCACCGCAAGAGCCCTTGCCCTTATCATCTCTTATGGAGATAAAAACTTTTTAAAGAACCTGGCGGAGAATTTGCTGCGTATCCTTGACCCTTACATAGATAAAACTTTGATCATATCCAGCGTAGATTTGAGCCATGTAGGAAGAAAGTTTGGGGACCCCTTCAGCTACGACCCATCCTTTAAAGACAAAGAATACCTAAAACACATTGAAAATTTGGAATATGACCAAGCCTTTGAGCTCTTGGAAAGGGACAAAAACAGGACAAGGATCGATGGGCAATACACAAACTTTGTCTTTGGACATCTTTTGAAAATCGCAGGCGTTGAAAGGGGAAGGCTTTTAGACTATCAAATTTACCACGAAGATGTTACGGATTCAAAGGTTTCTTACGCCAGCATGGTTTTTTGTTAAATATGGACAAGGTTTTTAGGGTTTACGGAAAGGTGGTTAAGGTAAGTGGTGTGTATCTTGAAGCGACGGTGCCAGAAGGGGCAGTGGGCAACCATTGCATTATAAAAACAGAGACGGGGGATGTAGAAGGTGAGGTTATAGGCTTTCATGAGAACAGATGCCTTATTATGCCCTTTGGTAGTTTATTGGGAGTTAAAACGGGAGACAGGGTTTGGATAAGGAGGGAACCTGTATCCACCGTTGTGGGTGAAGAAGCTTTGGGGCAAATACTGGACCCCTTCGGTAGGAGGATTTCCAACGGAAGGCTAATACCCGGAGAGAAAAGACCCATTGAGCTAAAGGATATAAATCCCTTACAACGGGAGAGAATAAGGGAGGTATTTGACACGGGCGTGAGGACCATAAACGCCCTATTCACCTTGGGCAGGGGGCAAAAGGTTGGCATATTTGCCGGAGCAGGTGTGGGGAAAACTACCCTTCTTGGAATGATTACCCGATTTAGCAAGGCGGATGTTGTGGTCCTTGGGCTCATCGGGGAAAGGGGAAGAGAGGTCAGAGAGTTTGTAGAGGATATTCTTGGGAATTCAATAGAAAGAAGCGTGGTGATAACCACCACCGCAGACCAAACTCCCATACTGAAGGTTAAAGGTGCCGTCAGTGCTTTGGTGCATGCGAGGTACTTTGCGGAGAAGGGGTTGAATGTTCTGCTGGTTTTGGACTCTTTGACTAGGTTTGCAATGGCACAGAGGGAGGTGGGACTTTCTGCAGGAGAGCCTCCCACATTAAAGGGTTACACACCCTCTGTTTTCTATCTGATGTCAAAGATAGTGGAAAGCTGTGGAAACTTTAACAGGGGAAGCATAACGGGTATATTTAGCGTTCTGGTGGAGGGGGACGACATAAGCCTTGACCCTGTAGCTGATGCCCTCATGGGTATGCTGGACGGACATATAATCCTCTCGAGAAAGTTGGCAAACAGCGGTCTGTTTCCAGCCATAGACCCTGTGAGAAGTCTCAGCAGGCTCATGCCTCAGATAGTTTCAAAAAAGCACATGAGGGCTGCCCTTTACTTAAAAGAACTGTTGAGTGTCTATGAATCGGTAGAAGATTTGGTGAATCTTGGCTTATACACCAAAGGAACAAACCCTGTGGTGGATAGGGTTATCAAGCACGAAAAACTCATAAAGGACTTTTTAAGGCAAGATTACACAACTCCCGCCGATTTTGAAAGCAGTGTATCAAGCCTGATGGAGTTATACAGAAGACTAACCCAGGAATAGGACTTTATCTACCAAGCTTTTTCTTTGCTATCTCCGCTTCCTCCGAAAGGGGGAATTCCCTCAGGATTGCCTCGTAATATTCCTTTGCCTTCTCGTTGTTTCCCTGTGCTTCGTAGAGCCTTGCCAACTGTAGGTAAGCAGAGGGCAGTTTGTTGCAATCCACCAGTTCTCCCCTTTTGCACCTTTCTTCCAAGGTGCGCCACACTGCCTCCGCTCTAGCGTTATCTCCCAAATCTCTATAAATAATACCTAGCCAAAGGTATGCGTTATCCGTAAGAGGAGTCTTTGGATTTTTTCTTATGAACTCAATAAACTTCTCCTTTGCCTGATTTAGCTGTCTTAGGTTATACAGGTCAAGGGCGGACTTGTATTCCCTTTCGTAGTCGGAAGAAGGAGCCTCTACACCTCTTTGCCCTTCTTGGTATTGCGTTCTAGGCTGTCCTTCTACCTTTGCAGGTTGGGATTGGGGTGCACTTTCTGGCTTTGATGGGATAGGCTGTGGGAGACTGGTTCTTCCCTCTACCTTTAATCTTTCCATCTCAAGCCTTAAGCTTGCCAAATTCTGCGATAGGGCATCCACTCTCTCTTCAGTCTTTATCTGCTGGGCTCTAATGGTTTTTTGCTCTTCCTCCAGGTTTTCTATACGTCTGTTGATCTGGGCTAATTTGGCGTTTAACTCCTCTTGGGTAACTGCACCGCAGGAAGAAAGTAAAAAGCAAAGGAAAAGAATATTCTTTCTCATAGGGCTTTATTTTAAACTATTTGGTATGTTTGAAGAGTTTTTAGCCTTCAGGTTCAAAGATGGTAAGCTCCAGCCTATAGCACATCCGCACCTGCCAAGCTTTGAAAGCCTTCTCTTCATAGATAGACAGAAGGAGGAGCTTAAAAGAAATACCCTACAGTTTGTAAAGGGCTATCCTGCCAACGACGCCCTCCTTTGGGGAGACAGGGGAACAGGGAAGTCCTCCCTTGTGAAATCCATGCTGACACTTTTTGGCAAAGAAGGATTGAGACTCATCCAAGTTTATAAAGCACAGGTGGAAGACCTATCACAGCTTTACGAAGTGCTCAGAGACAGTAAAAAACGCTTTATTCTCTTCTTTGATGACCTTTCCTTTGAACCTGAGGAAGACCAATACAGGCTTTTAAAATCCATGCTGGATGGGGACTTAGAAGAAAGGCCGGAAAACATACTGGTGTACGCTACATCCAACCGCAGAAACATTGTAGCAAACAGGGAAAGGGATGGAAAGTTCCCAGAAGAAGACCACAGAGAGATGATATCGTTGGTGGAAAGGTTTGGGCTTAGGCTTGGCTTTTTCTCCTTTGACAAAGCACAATATCTAGAGATCGTGAGGGCTTACGCAAGGGAGAGGGGAATATCTATTCCTCAGCAGGAGTTGGAAGAAAGGGCGCTCCTTTGGGCTACCGAAAGGGGCAGTTTTTCCGGAAGGACCGCTTATCAGTTTATAAAAGATCTGGAGGGAAGGCTAAGGCTTAGCCAAACCTTCCCGTCACATAGTCTTCCGTGAGCTTATTGTCAGGCTTGGTGAATATCTTTTCTGTGGGGTTGAACTCTATGAGCTCGCCTAAATACATAAAGCCCGTATAGTCGGATATTCTCGCAGCCTGTTGCATGTTGTGGGTGACGATCACTATGGTGATCTTCTTTTTGAGTTCCACTATGAGCTCCTCTATTTTGGCGGTGGATATGGGGTCCAGGGCGGAGGTGGGCTCGTCAAAAAGTAAAACTTCTGGCTCCACTGCGATAGCCCTGGCTATACATAGCCTTTGCTGTTGTCCTCCCGAGAGGGAGAAGGCACTGTCTTTTAACCTGTCTTTGACTTCGTCCCAGAGGGCAGCGTCTTTTAAGGCCTTTTCCACCCTGTCCTTTAGCTCGGTACCCTTTATACCCTTCAGCCTTAGACCAAAGGCTACATTGTCAAAGATAGACATGGGGAATGGTGTGGGCTTTTGGAAGACCATACCCACCTTGCTCCTGAGGTCTATGACGTCCATGTTGAATATGCTTTCACCGTCAAGGAGGATATCTCCCTCGTATCTGTTGTTAGGATACAGGTCGTGCATACGGTTAAGACATCTCAGAAGGGTGGTCTTTCCACAGCCGGAGGGTCCGATGAGGGCGGTTACCTTCCTGTCGTATATGGGCATGTTTATGTTTTTGAGGGCTTGATTGGAACCGTAGTAGAAGTTGAGGTTTTTAACCTCCATGCGGGTCTTTAAAGCGGTCTGGGTCTCTACCATAGCTTATCCTCCTTTCTTACCTGTTATGGAACGCACTATGTAAAAAATAGGTTCAAGTAGGTTTCTGTGGAGTAAGACCCTTGCTATTATGGAAAGAAGCAGGACACCCATGGTAAGTATAAACGCCGCAGCCCAAGCTTGCTGGTGCCAGTAATGGTAAGGTCCCATCACGTAGTTGAACATGGTTACAGTCAAGGATGCCATTGGGTCCTTAAGGTCAAAGGTTAAAACGTTGTTGTTGAAGGAAGTAAAGAGCAAAGGTGCAGTTTCTCCTGCAATACGGGCAACGCCAAGGATCACACCCGTCATTATTCCCACCTTTGCTGCCCTCATGACCACATTCTTTATAACCTGCCATTTGTAAGCTCCCAAAGCGTATGCTGCTTCTCTCATTTCTTTTGGGACCAACTTTAGCATCTCGTCGGTGGTGATGGCAATAACGGGTAGCATCAAGAGTGCCAAGGCAACCGCACCAGAAAAGCCGTTAAAGTGTCCTACGGGTTTTACCAGTACCGCATAAACCACCGCACCCATCAAGATTGAGGGGGTACTAACCATTATGTCCGTGATCTGTCTGAGGGTCATGAAGAACTTGCTGTTTCTTCCGTATTCCGCAAAGTATATACCAGCCATTATACCCATGGGAACTCCTATTATGGTGGCAAGGGAGGTGATGATCAGGTGTCCCACAAAGGCGGGTCTTAGACCTCCTCCTTCCTGTCCGGCTGGTGTAGGGTCCAAATAAACAAGCTCGGGACTAAGATACTTAAAGCCGTTTATAAAAAGACTGCCGAGGATCCAAAAGAGCCAAAAAATTCCATAGGCGGCGGTAAGGAAGGATACAAAGAGCATAAAATTGCTAAAGAGCTTCCTAAGGGTTTTCCTGCTCATACCTTCCACCTCTTTTCAAGTCTTAGCACCATGAACTTGGCAATACCGAGCATGGTAAGGGAGACCAAGTAGAGCAATAGCCCCGCATAGTAGAGGGCGGAGAGATATACATCCGTGTCTGCTTCGGTGAATTGGTTTGCCAGGGCAACGGTTATGGTGGTGAAGGGCTCCAACAGGGACTTGGGGATCTGTGGGTTATTTCCTGCCAAAAAGGTTACCGCCATGGTCTCTCCCAGAGCCCTTCCTGCGGACAGAATTAAACCACCCGCTATGCCCGACGCGGTGTAGGGGATTACCACCTGCCTTATAACCTCCCACTTGGTAGCCCCAAGCCCGTAGGCGGACTCCTTCATTATGGGAGGGACCATGTTAAAGGCATCCCTCACAACCGCAGCCATAAAGGGTATGATCATTATGGAAAGCACAAGGCTGGTGGTCAATACATCAACGCCGGTGGGCGCACCCTGAAAGAGCTTTCCTATGAGGGGCACATCTCCCAGCTTGTCTTGGAGCCAAGGCTCCACTTTGGTTGCCATTATGGGAGTAAGGATAAAAAAGCCCCAAAGTCCGTATATGATGCTTGGAATGGCTGCCAAGAGCTCCACCGCAGTGGAAACTATGGGTTTAAACCAATTGGGTGCCAACTCGGTGATAAATATAGCTATGCCTATGGCAACGGGTGCGGCGAGGAGCATGGAGAGAATGGTGCTAACTACCGTGCCAAAGATCATGGTGGCGGCGCCAAAGTCCTCTTGCACAGGGTCCCAGTTGGTGTAGGTCAAAAAGTGTATAAAGCCAAACTTCTCTATGGCGAGCCTTGCTTCGTAGAGAAGGATAGCTCCCGCAAGTATTGGAAAGAGGAGCCCCGCGAAGAGGGCCCAAAAACCAAGGCTAAGCTTCAAAAACCTCTCTAAGAACTCTCCGCGGGTTTTGATCTCCCTTATGCTCTTCTGTACTTCCGCCACGTTCTCCATGATTATACCACCCTTATGGTGCTACACCATGCTCCTTCCAGTATTCAAGGACGAGCTTTTTGACGTTTTCGGGCATGGGTATGTATTGGAGTTCTTGGGCATACTTGTCTCCCTTTTCAAAAACCCACTTGAAGAAGACATTTGCCTTCTTAGCCCTCTCGGGTTGGTCTTTGGGAATCAGTATGAAGGTAGAACCTGCTATTGGATAGGCATCTTTACCCGGTTGGTCTGTGAGAACTTCGTAGAAGTGTTTGGACTTATCCCACTTGGCATGCTTAGCTGCTTCTTGAATGGTTCTTACGCTTGGCTCCACAAAGTTTCCTTCCCTGTTTTTGATCCTTGCAACGGGTAGGTTGTTTTGCTTGGCGTAGATGTATTCCACATATCCTATACCGCCCTGGGACCTCTTCACGTAGTTTGTTACGCCTTCATTTCCTTTTGCACCAACACCTGTGGGCCACTTGACGGAAGTTCCATATCCCACCTTTTCCTTCCACTCGGGGCATACCTTAGACAGCCAGTTGGTGAATATCCAGGTGGTTCCAGAACCATCAGACCTGTGGACTACCACTATGGGTCTGTCAGGGAGCTTTACGTTGGGGTTGAGCTGTTGCAGGTATGGATCGTTCCATTTTGTGATCTTGCCCATGTAGATATCGCAGACCGCCTTTTGGTCCAGGTTTAATACAGTTTTCCCTATTTCTGGCACGTTGTAGGTAATCACGTCCGCACCTATAACCACGGGGAATTGGAGGAGTTTATTCTTTTCCACCTCCTCGGGTGTTAGGGGTCCGTCTGTAGCCCCAAAATCCACGGTCCTGTTGATGGCTTGCCTGATGCCACCACCGGAGCCTATGGACTGGTAATTTACCTTGTGTCCCGTCTCCTTGTTATACTCGTAGGCCCACTTGGACATGATTGGATAGACAAATGTGGACCCGGCACCGGTGATTTCAAGGGCTAAAACCGTTCCACCGAAAACTGCAGTGGCTAAAAGCACTTTCTTCATGGCTTCACCTCCTTAATGGGATTTTTGTTCCATAGCTCTTTTGATCATGGACTCAATTTCTTTGTTTCTTTCGTCCATGTTCTTTCTGAGCTCTTTTGCATACTCTTGGGCTTCCTCAGGCGTTATCACACCCTTGTCCATGAGTATGTAGAGGATCGTGTCAATGGCGGGATGGTTTGTGCCCGCAAAGGCAAAGGTGGAAAGGGCAAAAACTCCCAACGCAAGCTTTCTCATATCAAACACCTCCTAATTGGTTTGTTGTTTAAGATTTTAGAAAAGAATTGTTAAGATTTTGTTAAGAAGCACTCCTGAATATATCCACTGGGTTCAGCCTGCTTGCCCTGTAGGAGGGATAAAGGCTGGCAAGCACTGCAAAGAGGACAGAAAAAACTCCGCCGTAGATGTAAAGACTAAAACTCCTATATAGCACAAAGCCCTGAGTCCTTATGAGCCCTTCCACATCCAACTTCACAGATGCCAAATACTCTTGCAAGCCATAACCTATTATGGAGCCAAGCACCGCACCCACCAAGCCCACAAAAACCCCCTGCACCAAAAAGATCAAAAGTATGTCTCTCCTTGAATAGCCCATAGCCATCAAAATGGCAATATCCCTTTTCTTTTCCAGCACGGTCATCATTATTATGTTGAAGATCCCAAAGGCAGAAACCAGCAGTATTGCAAAGACAATGAGGTAAGTTATTATGTTCTGAATTTTAAAGATGCTCAAAAAGTTCCTGTAGGCTCTTTGCCAACTTTCCACTTCGTAGTTGAGCCCTGCACTGAAGACTTTGGCTAACCTTTCTGCCCTTTCTGGGTCCTTCAGCTTTATAACGATCTCGTTTACCTGCCCCTCTTTGCCCAAGATAGATTGCAGGGTGTTTATGTGCATATACACCCTTGTGTCGTCCAAGTTGGTAATGCCAGAGTCAAAGATGTCTATGACACGGAAGGTGGAAGATACACCATTGGGTGTGGTGATCACAACCTTTCTGCCCAGCTCTTTTATGCCCAAGCTTTTGGCAACTAACACTCCGAGGATAACTCCATCCCTTCTGTTTTCCAAGCTTTTAAGGTTTTTATAGACCAAGAACCTCTCTATTACGGATGCCTTGGGCTCCCTTGTTGGGTCTATGCCAAGCAAATTGACGGGCTTTTCTTTGGTGCCGTATTGAACGATGCCCCTGCTCACTAACCTCGGCGCAGAGCCCACCACTTCAGGGTGCCTGTCTAAGCCCTGCATCAAGTCCCTCCAGCCCAGAATTTTTTCCTCCTCCTTTGGCTTTGCCCCAAGGACCACAGAAAAATCCTGCCTTAGGCGATCCTCCGCCCGTTCCTTAGGTTTTATCTTTATGTGAGGCTCCAAGTCTATGACCTGTTGGATAAAGTAAGACTGAAAGCCCAGCATCAGAGAACTCATCACCACAAAGGCAGAAACTCCTATGCTAACACCCAAAAAGGATATGACCGTTTGACGCTTTCTCTCCAAAAGGAGCTTTAGTGCCAAAAAGAGCACATGGTTCATCGCAGAATTACCCTATCACCCTCCTTGAGCCCCTCCAAGACCTCCACATATCCCTCGTACTCTCCACCCAACTTAACGGGCACCTCCACCGAACGAACCCTTTCATATCTCAGCACCTTTCCATCTTTGACCGCTTCCTTTGGCACCAATAGGGCGGACTTTTCTTCCACCAAGACCTTACCCTCCACTGTGGCAAAGGCGGGCGTGTTGGGTGGAAGGTTTGCCCGGACTTTCACCTTTAGGGTTTTCCTCGTCCTGTCCAACTGTCCCTCTTTGGAGTAAATGGTGCCCTCAAAGGTCTGCCCTGGGAAGGCATCAACGGAAAGGAAGACCCTTTGTCCCTCCTTTATCAGCCCCACATACTCCTCGTCTATTTCTAAGACCACTTCCAACCTGCTTGGGTCTCCCACACCAAAGAGAACATTCTCTTGGGAGAGGTGGTTTATGTAGCTTCCCTCCTTTACAAACTTAGACAGGACCACTCCGTTAATTGGACTTCTTATGAGATACTTTTCCCTCTGGGCGTTCAGCCTTTCTATCTGTGCCCTTAAGCTTTTGCTCTCCGTTTGTAAACTCTTTATAGCATCCCTGTACTGGCTTAGGTTTGCTTCGTACTCCTTGCGTTGGATTTCGTAGGTGGTTTTGAACCTTTCAAGCTGTTCCTTTGGAATTAGCCCCCTCTCAGCCAAATCCCTTCTCCTTTCATACTCCCTCTCCGCCTGCCTGAGCTGTAGCTCGGAGGCTTCTACCTTCTCCTTCAAGGACCTAAGGTAAGGAGAGTCTTCTCTCAGCCGTTCTTCCACCAGGCTAAGCCTTGCCTGAAGGTCCTTTATGGAGCTTTCCAGCTCTTGGGCGGAAATCTTTGCAAGCACCTGACCCTTCTTTACCTTGTCCCCCTCTTTTACATAGACCGCCTCTACTATTCCAGAGACCTCCGACTTTACCAGCACAAAGTCTTCGGGCTCCACATATCCGGACGCATACACGAACTTTTTAACTTCTTTTATTTGGGCAACTGCAGTTTTTGGCTCACGATGTAAATAGGACCATGTTAGAAAGACCAAGGGCAAAGCCAACAGTGGAATGAGAAACCATTTTTTCATTCACTTTTGCCAAAAACTTCCTTTTTGATATCTTCTTCTCTACCAAAGACGCCCATAATGTGATAGCCATTATCCACATGGATAACTTCTCCCGTTATAGCCCTTGCCCAATCACTGCACAGAAAAACTGCAGTATCTCCCACCTCCTCTATGGTTATTGCCCTGCCAAAGGGATTAACCTTTATGGTGTGTTCCATCAAAAGGTGAAAGCCGGTAATACTGTACGCAGCGAGGGTCTTTACTGGTCCTGCGGATATGGCGTTTATTCTGTGTCCGTGCTTGGCAATATCGTAAGCCAGGTATCGGACTGTACATTCTAAGGCTGCCTTTGCTATACCCATAACATTGTAGTGTGGCACCACCTTCTCCGCTCCGTAATAGGATAGAGTTATGATACTTCCGCTTCTTCCTTCCATCAATGGCAAAAGTTCCCGTGTAAGGGCTATTAATGAGTAAACAGATATGTCCATTGCAATTTTAAAGCCCTCCCTGGAGGTGTCTATTACTCCACCCTTGAACTCCTCCTTTGGTGCGTATGCTATGGAGTGGACTATTATGTCAAGGCTTCCCCAGTTTTTTTCAAGCCATTCCCTTAACGCCTTGATATGCTCGTCCTTGGACACATCGCACTCAAAGGTCAAGTTTGAACCAAACTCACTTGCAACCTCCTCCACCCTCTTTTTGAGCTTTTCGTTAGCATAGGTAAAGGCAAGCTCTGCACCTTCCCTGTGAAAGGCTTTAGCTATGCCATAGGCTATACTCCTTTCGTTGGCAACGCCCGTAATAAGTGCCCTTTTGCCCTCCAAAAGTCCCATTCATTTACCTCCTTCCAACAGGCTAAGAGCCTCCTCCACGGAGGCGTTTTCATGAACTAACTTATACAAAGCTTTTACCATTTGAACCCTGTTTCTGGCCTGGAAGACGTTCCTACCAATTGAGAGTCCCTTTGCACCCGCCTGCAGGGCACCGTAGACCATTTCAAGGACCTCCCTTTCCGTCTTCATCTTGGGACCACCCGCAATAACCACCGGTACAGGGCAACCCTCCACCGCTGGAGCAAAGGTTTCTGGAGTACCCGTATAGGGAACCTTCACTATGTCCGCCCCAAGCTCTGCCCCCAGCCTTGCACAGTGGGCTACTACCTTTGGGTCATACTGGTTCATATCCTTTCCCCTGCCGTAGACCATTGCCAAGAGGGGCATACCCCACTCTTCACAAGCTTTGGAGACTATGCCAAAGTCCCTGAGCATTTCCCTTTCTAAGTCCGCCCCGATGTTTATGTGGATGGAAACTCCGTCCGCTCCAAGCTTTATGGCTTCCTCTACGGTGCACACCAAGGTTTTGTCATTTCTTGTGGGAGCCCAGTCGGTGGAGGCGGAAAGATGCACTATGAGTCCTATGTCTTTGCCACGCCCTCTGTGTCCTGCCTTTACCATGCCCTTGTGGAGGACCACCGCATCCGCACCACCCTCCGCTACATCCTCCACAGCCTTTTTAATATCCACTATACCCTCTATGGGACCGGAGCTCACCCCATGGTCCATGGGCACTATTATGGTTCTACCTGTCTCCCTGTTTATGATCCTCTCAAGCCTCACCAACTTACCGATCATCCTCAGCCTCCTTTAAACCTAAAGGTTATAATGCCTGTTTGTATTATATTAACTTCTATGGGTTCAAACCTTATACCCCTCAATAGTTGCACCAAAGCACTGTCTATCTCCGGCACACCACTTCTTTTCAGGACCTCAACCTTAGCAACTCTACCCGAAGGCTCCACCCAGAGCTTAGCCTGAAAGGTGGAGGGAAGTTCAGTAGCCCTAAGCTGTGGAAAGGGAGGAATGTACAAGATCTTTCTCGTGGAACCTTTTGCCAGATCCACCCCACTTCCTGAGACCACTCCGCTGAGCTCACCAAAGCTTTCGCTAACAGTAGGTTTGCCTTGAGTAGCTTCCGCTTTTTGGCTTTTGACCTTCCTTTCTATCTCCGAGAGAATGGACGTTTCGGTGGTTTCTTTTGAGGCTATTGGGACATCCCCACTCTTGGTTGTCACTGGAGGAAGGGAAGGGACAGGCTTGCCTCCCTTAGCCTTTTCAAGCTTTTCTTTAGTTCCTCCTGCCCTTTGTGTTCTCTTCTCAAAGATTACTTTCTCCTCCCTGGGCATTTCTTCCAAAAGCAAGGTAATGGGTTTGTTTACCTCGTAGCTAAGTCTTGCAAACAAAAGGTAGGCGGAAAGCAGTGTAAAAAGGATAAGGTTTATAATGAGCGCAGTTAAAAAGTAAAGACCCTTTTCTAAGAGGCTCTCTTCTTTTGTCATGGATGGAAAGGAATATTATAACTCAGAAAGGGCTTTCACAAGTTGATAGTTAAGACTGTGCCCTCCGTAATGGGATACAACCTTGCCCTGTAGCCTTTTGCCCAAAAGGGAAAGGTCTCCTATTAGGTCCAAAAGCTTATGCCTTATGGGTTCATCCTTGCATCTTAGACCCTCTCGGTTGTAAGGTTTGCCCTCTTTGGTCAGCACCACTGCGTTTTTCAGACTGCCACCCTTCGCCAAGCCCATGTTCCTGAGGGCTTCCACTTGATAATCGTAGCAAAAGGTTCTTGCAAAGACTATGTCCTTGGCGTTTCCTCTGAACTTAACCCGATGGTCCTTGAGGGCACCCTCCACGCTCCCGATGTACTCCACCAAAAAGTCTTTACTCGGTAGGGCATCAATCTTTGCGGTGCAGTTTTTAACACTTATGGGCTTTTCTATCTTTAAAAACTCCTTCTCTTGGTCAATCTCATAGACCAAGTCCTTCAGAGACTTGTAAAAGTAATAACCACTTCCGTCCATGGCGGGCACTTCAAAACCTTCTAAGAACTCCACCACCACGCTGTCTATACCGAGGATGTAAAGGACTGCCAGAAGATGCTCCACCGTTTTTACTACCACGCCGTTTTTTCCCAAGTCGGTGGAGTGGTTGGTGTTTACCACATACTGGTAATGGGCAGGAATCATTTCACCTTTTATCAGAAACCTAACAGAGCCACCGTCATCTGGGTGCAAAACAATCCTTGAAAACTCACCCGAATGAAGTCCTACACCTTCAAAGGTAACCTCTTGTTTTATAGTAGCCTTCTTCATCTCTCTATTCAAAATTAATGCAAATATCATGCCAATTTCTTTAGGAGCCTTAGAATATCCTCCATTGTTGGTTTTTCTGGGGTTTCACAGGGGGTACCAAAGGTCCTTTCCCACTCTCCTTTGGTAGTTTTGCCAATGCATACAACTTTTTTATCCTTTAAAAGGCTTTTGTCCCTTAGCTTTTGCAAGTTTGCAAAAAAGCCCTTAACTGCGGATGGACTGGCAAAGACCAAAAAATCCGAGGGCTGGACCTTGGCTTCAAATTCCTCCGGTGGATAGTCTAAAAGCCTGGTTTCGTAAACGTCAAGGGGGACTACCTCAAAGCCAAGCTTTCTTAGGCTTTCGATTGCCTCCTCCCTTCCTACAGAGGACCTTGGAATCAGAACCCTTCCACCGTAGCCCTGCAAAAGCTTTGCAACTTCCTCTGCGTAAAACTCGGTGGGAACCGCCCAAACACTGTAGCCATGCTTTTCCACCTCTGCCTTTGTCTTTTCTCCCACCGCCAGAATCTTTTCTTTCCCTGTTAGAGAACACTTAGCGAAAAAGTGCTTTACCGCCTTTTGGCTCTGAAAGAGCACAAAGTCAAAGGGACCTTCTGGCACGTCAAAGTCCAAGGGCACATCCTGTATGAGTGGCAAAGCTATAACCTCAAAGCCCTCCTTTTCAAGGAGCTTTCTGTCCCTCTCTATATCGTCCTTTGAACGGGTAAGGAGAACTTTCTTCAAGAGTAAAACTCTCTCTTTAGCCTTACCATCTCTTCCAAGGAGAGCTGACCTTCTGCGGTGGCAGACTGGTAGAAGGCGTAGCTTATTACACTACCAAAAATGTATCCTGCCAAGCGAGAGATTTTTCCGTATTTGCCCATGGCTATTATTATCTTTTCTCCCTCTTCCTTTTCACATAAGCACAAGAGCCTTGCGGTGTCCTGGTAGGAGTTGGCTTTTACCGCCACCTTTACTATGTCTGCAGACCACCTTCTGGCTTGTCTGAAGACCTCCCTCAGGATCCAGTTGGCGGGTGTTAACTCAAAGTTGTGATAAGAGATGATGAGTTTTTTTCCTGAGCCCTTCACCAAATCCCTTACAAAAGGGAGGAGGTCTTGGGAGGAAAGTTCAATGTCCGTGTAGTCTGAATGGGGGCAAGCCCTTTCAAAGAGCTCTTTCCTGTTTGGCACCTCTTTGCCACCTTCCTGCGGGCTCCTTATGGTCAGAATGGTCAAAAGACCTAAAGACTTTGCCTTTTGCAAACACCAAAGGACCTTTTCTGGACTTTTGTCCTCAAATAGGTCCACCCTAACCTCTACCGCATCCGCACCTAAATCCTTTATAGCCCTTGCGTCCTCTTCAAAGTTTTTATCTGTCAGAGGGACCGCTATGAGCATTCTTTACCCTCCCAAGGACCTTTAGGGGAAGTCCAAAGACCTTTGTAAATTGGGCTCCCGCCCTGTGGTCAAAGGCATCCTTTTCCGAGTAGGTTGCCAAATCTTCCACGTACAAGGAGTTGGGCGATTTCCTTCCCACCACCTGGGCATTACCTTTGTACAGCTTGAGCCTTACGGTGCCATTAACAAACTGGGCTATGCTTTCTGTGAAAGCATCCAAGGCAGTCCTCAGGGGAGAAAACCAAAGTCCCTCATAAACGAGCTTGGCATACTCGTGGGGTATGTGGGTCAGGAAGTAGTGAAAGGTCCATCTGTCTGTGGTCAAAGAAAGGAGGTCTTGGTATGCCTTGTATAGAACCGTTGCCCCTGGTGCCTCATAAACCTCCCTGCTCTTTATACCTACAAGGCGGTTTTCTACCATGTCTATACGCCCCACACCGTGCCTTCCTGCAATCCGGTTCAGCTCAAGGATCAGGTCGCTGAGCTTTTCGTAGGTTTTTCCGTTTAACTGGGTGGGAACTCCCTTTTCAAAAGTTATCTCCACATACTCGGGCTCGTTGGGGGCTTTCTCTGGAGATACGGTCCATTCAAAGGCGTCCTCGGGCGGCTCTGTCCATGGGTCCTCCAAGGGTCCGCACTCTATGGAGATGCCCCAAAGGTTTTTGTCTATGGAGTAGGGCTTATCCTTGGTAACCTTAACGGGTATCTGATGACGCAGGGCATACTCCACCTCTTCCTCCCGAGATTTGAACTCCCACTCCCTCACCGGTGCCAGAACCTCTAAGTTTGGGTTCAGAGCCCAAACGGACAGCTCAAACCTCACCTGGTCGTTTCCCTTTCCTGTGGAGCCGTGGGCTACAAAGTCCGCCCCAAACTTTTCTGCATACTCCACCAATTTTTTGGCAATGAGCGGTCTTGAGAGGGATGCAGTCAGAGGATACCTTCCCTCGTAGAGGGCTAAGGCCCTCAGGGTGGGCAAACAGTACTCCCTTGCAAACTCCTCTTTTAGGTCCTCCACTATGGCATCCACTGCCCCGGAAGCCTTAGCCTTCTGTGGGATCTCTGTGAGTTCCTCTCCCTGTCCCACGTCGGCGGTGTAGGTGATCACTTCGTAGCCCCTTTCCGATAGCCAACGCACTATTACGGAGGTGTCCAGCCCTCCCGAGTAAGCTAAGATGACCCTCTTCATGACTTTACCTCCAGATCACCCAAAGTGTATAAAACTGCACATATTTTGTGCAGTCGTCCCCTGACCTGGAAGGGAGGGACTACCCTTGCCCAATCCCCTGAAACCAAAACACGCTTCAAGGGAGAGTGGTCTCTGCACCACTCAAGGCAAGTAGTGGCTCGCAAAGCCGCAAGGGCTACGGAAAGAACTCGCCAGCTTTTTTGTAGGGTCTTTGCCCTACCCCTCATCGGTTTCCTCTCACGATTAACCGCTTGTTGGGTAGCTGGCTCACTCTTCCCGCTGTCCCGTGTATAGGAAAGTAATAACTCAAGATACCTCCTTAACCGCTTAATCCTTCCCTTGAGGGCGTTCTTCTTGTATTCGTTGGTTTCTTTCTTTAACTCACTCTTCAGCTTATTAATCCGTTCATCTACCTTAGCAATAGCATACGCTAAAAACTCCTTGTCCTTGAGTAGTTCCCTGTAATTCTTGGGAAGCCTTTCCTCAAACCCAAGCCCACGCCTTGCTATCACATAA